>JACCDO010461814.1_pt1 | contig 249796 bp, 298 predicted proteins | sample 7446101 | NCBI WGS metagenome assembly JACCDO01 (sample SAMN15323440, study PRJNA562643) | freshwater metagenome | isolation source: river surface water | place: USA:Blue River Watershed | collected 2017-08-16
AAAAGGATAAAACAATGAAAACAGGTACATGCGGATGCGGTCGCAGTCCTACAGGAAACTGTATGGGATGGCACAGTCTCACTGAAGAAGCATATAAAGTCGCTCGAGTAACTTGGGAAGCGGCACAAAAAGAAAAGGAAGAAGCAAAATGAGTTGGGTCGATCAAATAAAAGAAAGTCTACCAGAATATGCCAAAGACACAAAACTTAACCTTGATAGTGTCATTAACAGATCTACTCTTGATCCAGTAGAAGCCAATGCTCTTGCGCTTGCAGCAGCAATGGCAACTGGCAATGGTAAATTAGTTGCATTTATTCAAGCTAATATTGCAGATGCTACCGAAAGGGATGCTGCACTTACTGCTGCCAGTTTAATGGGTATGAATAATGTATGGTATCCGTATATTGAAATGGCCGATGATCCTAATCTTAAGGGGTTGCCTGCGCAGCTACGTATGAATGCTATAAGTACCCATGGCGGTACAACAAAAGAAAGATTCGAAGCTTATAGTCTGTGTGCCAGCATCGTAGGTAAATGTCATTTTTGTGTTAAGTCACACTATGACAATCTTAAGAAAATGGGATATACAGTAGAACAACTAAGAGATATCGGTCGTATTGCTGCCGTAATAACGTCAGTGGCCCGAGTTCTTAATAGTTAAACCAAGCCCCGAAAGGGGCTTTTTTAATAGGATAAGCAATGACAGAAACACATAAACGAACAATAGCACGAGCAATTACTTGGCGCATTACAGCCACCATTATCACTGGGTTGTATACTGGCTTGGCAGGAGCAATTATAATTAACATCTGGATGACCTTAGCACACTACATTCACGAACGAGCATGGTTAAAGGTAAAATGGGGAACCTCAGTAAATTCATTAGACCAAATTAATGATGCTACGGATGTTGACGCACCGCAACATAGGGTATAATTAGAGATACATACTAAGACAGTATGTCATTCAACAAGGAGATAAACATGCAGTGGATTACACCAGCAGCACAAGATATGCGTTTCGGCTTCGAAATTACTATGTATATCGCTAATCGTTAATTGTTGTTAATTAACAAAGTAACAAAAGAATTTGGAAAAATAATTTTAAAACTTTCTTGACGAGAAAGATAAATAAATATACAATAGAGACTATGATGAATTCCGCACTATTACACGCCATGTTTATATCAAAACCCGAACTGGGCCAACCAGCCTATTGGGTAGCGATTACACGTGGGGATAGTAATTGTGGCCTGGGGGATTATAGAACCTAAATGTAGTTTAACCAAATTCTATAAAACCCTAGGACTTAAAAACCCTAGGGTTTTTGTTTTTATAAGGAGTGAAATGACAACTGAACAAGAAATCATGTCGTTTCAAAAAAAGTTAGAAGAACGTAATTTTATTTTTAATGACAGGTTGCTTGAGCAATTGTTTAAAGCTAAAATGGAACGCTTGCGTAGGCAAGCCGAACATAATCATGAATTACGTCGTCTAACTAAGAGACGATAATGCAGTAAAGTGTATGTGGAACGAGACTGCGGCCACACTCGAAAAGGCCAAATGGGCGGAGACCCGGATGAAACGCTGGCGATAACGGCGGAGTATAAATGGGAATGATTGAGCAGATTAAACGAATATCGGGGTAGTGACCCAGCCGCATGGACCGCGGCCTGCTAACTTTAGCAATTAGTCTGTTCAATCATACACTTTGGATGAATAGCGTTCCTGTCCCGCGACGATAGGAAGGCCTACTTAAATTCAAGTAACCAGAGTGTGCTAAAAATGGTAGATAGCACTGGTGTGCGGCGGAGACTTATAAACTCTGGAGACTGGTCAGATGGGCTGGAACGGCACGGATCGTAACCGTGATCTACTACCAAATACTGCAGGATTAGTTTAGGGGTAAAACGGCACGTTGCCAACGTCCAGTCACCAGTTCGACTCTGGTATCCTGCTCCACAATTTAAAGGAGAACAACCATGGGGCTGTGAGCGTATTATTATTAGTTTTTTGGTTGTTATGGATGTTAAGAAAATTCTAAGGAGAGTCCAGATGGACAGTGACAAGAGTGGTAAACAATGGGTGCGTAACTCAACTGGTTAGAGTAATCGGCTTTTAACCGATAAGTTGTGAGTTCGAGTCTCACCGCACCTACCATATAAAAACACATTAACCAGTGTCGTAGCAGCACTGCTGGTGCTACAGGCCAGTATGAAAGTGGGTTCGAATCCCACAGCCAGGTTCGTTAGTGTGTTTCTATATGGTTCAGTTGGGGATTGGTGAAATGGTATCACAACGGATTTTGATTCCGCTATCGTAAGTTCGATTCTTACATCCCCTGCCAATGGTGTCCGTAGTGTCAGCGGTAAGCACTTTGGGTTGTGGCTCCAACAGCATGGGTTCGAATCCCATCGGATACCCCATTCTTAAATTTTTGTTAAATATACACATGCGTATATTTGAAATTTTAAACGAAGAGCAGGGGTTTACGGCCCCTCGTAGAACTATTACCGGTTATAAACTTTTTCGACTAAAAAACGGTAATCTTTACCCGTTGTTCATTGGTAAAAATAAACCGACTCCGGTTGGATCTTGGATTCCTGCAGAGCATATTGCTACCAAAGGGTTTGCCGAAAGACCGGGTTGGCATGCTGGTGTGCTACCCATGGCGCCACATCTAAGGACTAAAGCAAATAAAATTGCTCCTGACCGTGTATGGGCAGAAGTAGAACTTCCTGCTGATGTTGACTACCAACAACAAGCAGACGCATCTCGTACAAGAGACATACGGGGACAAGTTCCTGATAACGGGTTTTATAGATTTAAAACTAATAAAATGCAAGGCGGTGCTTGGATTATTGGTGGTGCATTAAAAATTGTTAGAGTTCTAACAGACGACGAAGTCAGTGCTATCTTAACGCAAGCAGGGTACCCCGAAGATGCTGTAGCAGAGCGTCACGATTCGCAACAGTAAAATATGAGACTTCGTGAAATAAATGGTACGAAGTTCGATCCCTTGATTGTGGAATTTTGGAGGCAAGCAACACCAGAACAATTAAACTATTATTTTGTACAAGATAATTGCTACGGTGCTAGTCAAGACTTTATAAAATTTTTAGAAAATCGTGGCATTAGTAATGCTGAGATTATTCCAATCGGCCGTATAAGCAACGGTCAAAAACAATTTGGTTGGTTTTATGCTGACGAACCCGATTTGCACATTGGTGCGCTAGAAACAAAAGACAAATTAACAATGAAGCACAAGGGTCTTGATCCTTGAAAAAAATCAGATAGACTCAAATATATACACAGCGATCCCAAAATACTCGAAGATTTTCGTTGGATTCCACACAGTTGGGTTGAGCTGCGAGGACAAATACTAGACCCTAGTGGATTTTATGCAGATGGACGTAGCGGCCAATTTGATCGATTAGTTCATAACAAAGCCAGTCTCTCATCTAGATATCGTTATTTCTAATCGCTGATGTAGCACAGTAGGTAGCGCACAGTCTTGGTAAGACTGAGGTCACCAGTTCGATTCTGGTCATCAGCACCAATAATTTGCCGCTTTAGCTGATGTGGTCATAGCAACGGTCTGAAGAATCGTGGAACCCTGTTCGATCCGGGGAGGCGGCACCAATTACCATGAAGGACCAAACGTTTCTCGGAAGTTACATCCCCGAATTTCGTCTAATAGAAATACATAGGATTTGAATTTATTATGGGCATCCTGATCGAACTCGTACATATCTAACCACTGAGTAATAATATCCTGAAAACTAGTTAAATTTTTGCTCCATTCTTGAAATTTACGAACATCAGTGGGTATAACAGAATTAAGAGTCATCATATGATTTCCTCCAACTGATTGACTATATACTGTTGAAATAGATACTTCTTTATTAAATTGCTTTATGTAATTGTAAAAATTTGGAAAAGTGTATATTGATGTATGTTGTAATAAGTAGGTGAAAATAACCTCTATGTTATTGTATTTTAGTATTTTGTGAATATTTTCTTCAATTACAGTCCAATTGGATCCGTGTCTGATATATTCATGATGTGCTCCTATGCCATCCAAGCTGACATTAATTTTAACGTCCTTGAATTTTTGTAAAATATTAAGATGCTGGTCTGTTAGCTTGGTAAGATTAGTATTAATAGAGATAATACAATCGGGATCAGTATGTTTAAGAATTTCATTGAATTGTTTTGCTAATAATGGTTCTCCACCAGAGAAACTAATAAACTTTGCTTTTTTAGATAAATTAAACACTGTTTCTAATAGTTCAGGTTTTTCCCACCATATATATGGTGTAAATGATATCGGATCTATTCCAATTGACTTAAATTTATCTATATTTTGATGTTGTTCTAAATATATTTGACTACTCAAATCAGGATGACACATTAAACATTTTAAATTGCAGTAGTTACCAAACCGAATATCTAACCATTCCGGAGAATTGGTTTTTGAAAATTCATTATAATGAGATAAAAAATTTTCTGTAGCGTTTATCCGTAACCCACTGGTAATGTCGTTTTCAGAATCAAAACATGTATTACAGCCTTTAGCATAATTTCCGTCTAAAAATGATTTTTGTATCCTAGGTGCTTCAAAATTCCAGTATTCGTCATATTCATGAATTTTGTAAATTTTGTGTTCTGGATCAAAGGCGTTTTTATACATACAGCAAGGACTTATTCTTCCGTCTGTATCGATTTGCATACCAGTAAAAGGCAAACTACAATTATTTTTAATGTTAACAACTTTCATAATATTATTTAACGGTCCGTAGCTCAGCGGAAGAGTTCTGGTCTTCGAAACCAGCTGTCGGCAGTTCGAATCTGTCCGGACCGGCCAGTTATACGCCCTTGTAGCTCAAAGGCAGAGCATTCGCTTGATAAGCGAGAGACGAAGGATCGTTACCTTCCAAGGGTACCATATTTCTTGACAGCAATAAAGTTTTATTTTAGAATATATACATTCATTTGTAGGAGAAAGATGTTATACATAAATGATGTTAGTAAACCATTAATATTAGTTGGGTCAAATTCTGCTTTGTATATTTTGTTAGAATCTTGCGAACAAATTGGTATTCAGGTGCACGGAATCGTTGATTCTGACTATTATGGAAATACTGAAACAATATGCGACGTTCCAGTAATTGGTACTGAAGATTTTTTAAAAGATCAAACAAATCAAGAAAATTATAATTTTTTCTGTGCTACAAATTGGATTCCAGAAAATAATCCTATACATATACGTAACAAACAAAAAAGATTTAATCTAATTAGTAAGATAGAAGAACACAATTTGAATTGTATTACAATAATTGATCCTAAAGCAAACGTAAGTAAGTATTCGTCAATTGCGCCCGGAGTTTTTATTGATGTAAACGCAAGAATAGAACCAAACGTAAGTATAGGAAAATATAGTTCAGTTATGTGCAACACTATTATCGGCCACGATACCACAATTGGGAAAAATTGTGTTATACAAAGAGGGTGCTATATAACTGCAAATTGTACACTAGAAGATAATGTTTTTGTGAGTGTAGCCAGTAAACTTTTAAAAAATGGTGCCCATTATGGAGAAAATACTTTTATTCATGATGGTATATATATTCGTAGAAGCACAATAAAAAATGAAATAGTTTCTATGCAGTCGAAAAATCAAAAAAGATTAGTTTATTATATCGAAGATAATGGAGATACCGATGATTAAAGAAAAAATATTAAATTTAATCGAAGACCAATTTGGAAGGGAAGCTGGTTCATTGTCAATGACAGACAATCTAGTAGAAGATCTTGGTGGAGACTCGGTTGATGTACTTGAAGTATCAATGATGCTAGAAGCAGAATTTAAAATCAAAATTTCGTCAGCTGAATCGAGTCAAGCATTAGTAATAGAAGATTTAATAAAATTGGTTGAAACGAAATGTCGGTGAGAATTGCGGTTACTGGGTTAGGAATTGTAAGTTGTATAGGGCAAGATTCTAATATTGTTTGGAAAAATATAGTCAATGGTGTGTCTGGAATTACCGACCATCCAAATTACCCTAATTCAATAATCAAAACTAAGAAAGTTGGGTATATACATGATTTTAAGCTAGATCCTGTTTTCAATCCCCGGTGGCAACAAAAGATTGACAGACATGTTCAACTTGGTTTGAATGCAGCAAAACAGGCGATTGATCAAAGTGGTTTAGATATTAAATCTATGGATTCAAGTCGTATCCATACCATCATGGGAACTTGTATGGGAGGTTACGAATTTATAAAAGAAAATATTACCAGAGTAGATAACGGAAATCCTGTGTTACCTGGGTTTTTGGCAGGTCATGTTATTAATATGATGAGCTCGTATATTAATATGCACTACGGAATACAAGGAAGCGGATTAGCAGTAGGTGCTGCTTGTGCAGGAGGCAATTCTGCTTTGTCTGTAGCAGCAATGATGATCGAAACAGGATTAGCTGATGTTGTTGTTGCCGGAGCAAGTGAATGTTGGATCAATGATGTCTGCATAGGAGGATTTGAAAGTCTAGGTGCATTAAGTTTTGAAGAAATTATGCCTAGACCTTTTGATATTGCACGTTCTGGTTTTGCAATGGCAGAAGGTGCCGGTGTAATAATTTTAGAATCAGAAAAACATGCTAAAAAACGTGGTGCAAATATTTTATGTATGATGTCAGGCTGGGGAATTAGTTCTGACGCAGATCATCCAACAAGTCCAGCAGTTACCGGAGTAGCAGCAACAAGAGCAGTTAATATGGCGCTAACAAAGGCCAATTTAAATCCCGAAGACATAACTTATATTAATGCTCATGCTACAGGAACCACTGTTGGAGACGCGGTTGAATGTAAAACCTTATATAAAATTTTTAACACAAAGCCATATTTAAGTTCTACTAAAAGCATGCATGGTCATAGTATTGGTTCAGTAAGTTTAATTGAATCAGTGATCTGTATTTTAAGTTTACAAAATAATCAAATTCCAGCAACAATTAATCTGGAAAATATAGATCCAGAATGTCCCGGGAATCATGTAACAAAAACTTTAGACACTAAAGTAACACATGTCGTGAACAATAGTTTTGGGTTTGGTGGGGCTAATGCTATTGTGATTTTTTCAAAGGCAGAGTAGCATAGCGGCAAATGCACCACCTTCATACGGTGATCATCGTCGGTTCGAGTCCGACCTCTGCTACCAGTTAACAAAATAGCAACATTTTGGTGGTTGACCTAAAATAAATAGTTTGCTATAATTATAAAACTGTGTAAAACAACACAGACAATGCAGTAAGAAGAAGTTCTATAACAATTTAAAATTTTTGCCCTGGTGGTGGAACTGGTAGACACGACGGTCTTAGAAGCCGTTTCTTCGGAGTGAGAGTTCGAGTCTCTCCTAGGGCACCATATTAAAACACATTAAACGAATGGATACAAACTGTAGGCATACAGCAGCAACAGAGCGGTTAGTGTGTTTTAATATGGTAATGCCTCTGTCGTTCAACGGATAGGATACGACGCTACGAACGTCAAGATGGTGGTTCGATTCCATCCGGAGGCGCCAGTTGACCAATATTAAATATTGTTGTATAATTTTGTTTTAATTTAGAGTAATGCCCGGGTGGTGGAATGGTAGACACAGGAGACTTAAAATCTCCCGCTTATGGCGTGCCGGTTCGAGTCCGGCCCCGGGTACCAAGTTTAATGCACCGTTCGTCTATCGGTTAGGACACCCGCCTTTCACGCAGGTAAGAGGAGTTCGATTCTCCTACGGTGTACCAAGTTTTGCGCTGGATTGATATTACGAGTTGGATTTGAAGCCAAACGTAGACAGGTTTGATTCCTGTTAGGTGCACCAAGTTATGCAGATAATGGATAGGGCAGACGCCGCTCCGGGGGCGTCGTATACCGGTTGCCGCAAAGGTTCAAGTCCTTTGGTCTGCTCCAGTTTAAGTGACTGAATGTTAATGTTTAATAAAGAAAAACCTAATATAATTATCTTAACTGATTTTACTAACACATTATTTCTAGAAAGAGTCTTAGGAGCAACAAAAGTTGCAGATTCTCTTAGACAAGAAGGATACGAAGTATTAGTAATTAATCATTTACATACTTTTAGCGTTGACGAAATTATTGATATTTTAAAAAAAACTATTAATAGTAATACCTTGTTTGTGGGTTTCAATTCAATATTTTATCAATTTATCAGTCAGCCTTCTACAAGCAATGAAAAAGAATTTTGGGCAAATAACGGAATTAAATTTTCCGAAAGAGAACTAGGAGCATTCTTACCACACGGTAAAAAATTTAACAAAGAAATTAGATCTATTGTTAACAAAATTAACCCAAAGTGTAAACTTGTTCTCGGGGGACCTGATGCAATTGACCGAGAATGGAATTCTGATTATGACTATGTGATTCTTGGTCTAGCAGATACTTCTGCTGTTAATCTAGCCCAACATTTAGAACACGGTAAAGAACTAAAAAAAGCAAGAAAAAGTCTTTATAAATTTACAGTTATTGACGACTCGAAGGCATTAGAATATAACTTTGTTAATACACAGATGTATTATTCTAATTTAGATATTGTTATGCCCAATGAGACTTTGCCAATTGAGATTGCTAGAGGTTGTATTTTTAATTGTAAATTTTGTTCTTACCCATTAAATGGAAAGAAAAAAAATGATTATGTTAAGTGCGAAGATGTTTTGTATAATGAGTTAATGAGTAATTTTGAACAGTTTGGAACTACTAGGTATATTTTTACCGACGACACATTTAACGATACAAAATTAAAATTAGAAACGGTATATAGAATTTCTAAAAAGCTTCCGTTTAAATTAGAATACTGGGCTACATCAAGATTAGATTTATTAACGGCTCATCCCGATACTATTGAACTTTTATACGACAGCGGGTGTCGAGCATCGTATTTTGGTGTTGAAAGTTTGAATCGAAATGCGGCCGCTGCAATAGGTAAAGGTGGTAATAGAGAAAATTTAATCAATACACTAAAATATATTAAAAACAAATATGGCGAATCAGTAAGTTTGCACGGATCCTTTATTTTTGGACTTCCGCATGAGGATAAAGAAAGTTTTAAAAGAACTTCAGATCAGCTGCTTTCAGGCGAAACATATTTAGACTCGTGGGGAGTTCAGCCCTTGATGTTAAGGCCGGCCGATGGGCTTGCATTTAGTAGCGAACTAGATCGTAACTATAAAAAGTACGGTTACGAGATAGCAGGATATGACGCAGAGAATGATTTTTTGCTCTGGAAGAACGAGTTTACAACTTTTGAAGAATGTAAAGAAATAGCATCAGAGTTACAAAAAAACGGAATATCCTCTGGAAAAGTTAAAGTAAGAGGCGATGATAGTTTTTATATTTCTACTTTAGGTTTTGACTTAGATTACTCCTTAAATAAACCAATTTCCGAATTTAATTGGAATAGTGTGGAATTAAAGAAATCTGAGTATATTAAGATTTATAAAAAATTACTAACTCGAGCGATTTGCGGTCCTGAATAAGAAACTCTCCCTTGCCGACGGAGTATAATAGGACAAGTTGTCGGCAGTCTACAGACCCCGTCTTGCCATGCCCGGACGCTAAATGGGCTGGCATATTGAAGCATATTGTGGCGAGTTATACCTTAGCCTGGGAATAGGGCACTAGACTCACTAATGGTATCCGGTAGCCAGTCGACAACAGTATGTTTCAATATGGTACAAGACTGCTCATACAGGACTGCAATCTCGTATGACAGGCTGTAAGGTGTACAGGCTGGCACTCCGGCTCCAGTAGCGCAAAGTTGAAGCACTTGCAGGTGTGGATGAACTGCGTGACCGAGCGGGCAGGTTGGGTTCGAATCCCATGACATTTGCTTGTTACCATATTGAAACATATTCTCCCGCCATAGGGTAACGGTGAGTAGCCTGATCAACTACGTGTTTCGACAACCAAGAGTGTGTTTCAATATGGTTAAATACGAGTATGAAAGAACTCCTGGAAAAATTACCACAAATTTTGGGTATGATGCCCCAAATTGTGCAATTTTTAAAGTATATTCCTATACTAATGATTCTTGCTGGTATAGGTTTTGGAGTTTACTACTGGACACAAAACTACAAAGATCCATACATTTGCGTGAACAATCACGTATTCGAACAACTTCGCATAGATTCCGATGTTTATGTTTTTAAAGGCGGAACTTGTGTTGATGCAAAAGATTTAAAATAATTTGGGCTGTTGGTATACTTGGGAACACACCGCCTTTGCACGGCGGAGTACGGGGTTCGACTCCCCGACGGTCCACCAAATTAATGGGAGTGCGGCTGAGTTGGAGAGCGGCGGCTGACTGTAAATCAGTTCTTTCGGGTGAGTAGGTTCGAATCCTTCCACTCCCACCATATTGCAGTAAAATAATTTTTTTGTTATAATATATTCATGCCTCGTTAGTTTAATGGTAGAACTCCATCCTTACACGGTGGTTACGGTGGTTCGATTCCATCACGAGGCACCAGTTTTATTCCGGGTGAGCAAGCATGGCGTATGCGACTGACTGTTAATCAGTATAGAGCGGGGTTCGATTCCCTGACCCGGAGCCAGTATTAGGTCCTAAAGTGTTCATGGACGCACGACGGCCTGTCACGCCGTAAGAGTGGGGATCGTTACCCCCTAGGACCGCCAAGTTTTAAATGCGGGTGTAACTCAGTGGTAGAGTGTCAGCCTTCCAAGCTGTTCGTCGCAGGTTCGATCCCTGTCACCCGCTCCACTTATTTTCAAGGAGACAAAATTGCCATTGGTACCTATTGTTGTAGAACAAACAAGTAAAGGTGAACGTAGTTACGATATCTATAGTCGGCTACTTAAAGAGCGTGTAGTTCTACTCGAAGGCGAAGTGCATGATCAAATGGCTAATTTGATTGTGGCGCAACTATTATTTTTAGAAAGCGAAGATCCAGACAAGGACATTAATCTGTGGATTAACAGTCCTGGTGGATCAGTAACTGCTGGTATGGCAATTTATGACGCTATGCAATTCGTTAAACCTGATGTTACAACCATTGTCATGGGACAGGCTTGTTCGATGGGTTCGCTATTAGCACAGGCTGGTGCAGCAGGTAAGCGTTACATTCTACCTAATGCTCGTCATATGATTCACCAACCATCGGGCGGGGCTCGTGGACAAGCCACTGACATGGAAATTCAGGTTCGTGAGATCTTGGAAATGAAACGTAATCTCACACAAATTTATGAGAAGCATAATAGTGTAGGCAAAACGTACGACGAACTGAGAGCTGACATGGAAAGAGATTTCTTTATGTCAGCTGAGCAAGCAGTAATGTATGGATTAGCTGATAAAGTTATTGTTAATCGAGAAACTATGTAAAAGAAAGGAGGGCATGATGAAGGTTGTAAAATTAGGCAGTAGATATGTTCTAGCACGACACGGCTTTACTCATGCCCTACGTTTTAATCGCGATTGTCGAGAGTCTGACGCCGTAAAGAAAGCACTGTATAAAATTCATCCTGGTAGTGATCCATGGAATATATGGTGGAAGCACAATAATGCCCAAGCACGATGGGGATACTACAAAGATCCTAAGCGTAGTATATATTGGGTCGGTGTAAAAAACAAAGCAGACTTAACCGCTGCAATATTAATGGCACAGATGACCGATGTTTAAAGTATATTGGACCTACGGAGATCAGTCATACGGAAAAGAATTTTCTATTATGACCGAAGCCCTTGACCATTGTCAGGAACTAAGAAATTCCGGAAGGCAGTTTGTTACTATGTGTAGCGAACTGCCCGACATGGTTGGCAAGTTTGGTGTTACTGAAACTGGTCTTGATTATAATTGGAAGAAGCGTAGACCATGAGCGTATTTAAAAATTTAATTGGAGAGCGTATTAACGGCATTCTGCTTAACGAAAGCAATGATAGATTAATCATACGTACGATCGAAGGGCGTGAGTTTCATTACTACACTTCGGGAGACTGTTGCAACTCTGTATGGATTAATCACATAACCGGTATTAATGTGTTAGGCGAAGGCAACACTTTCGATATCCTGCGTGGAGCATTGGTTACTGCATCCGAAGATAAAGGTTGGAATGATAATCGTGAAAGCGACAGCGGCTATGATGTTATTCAAGACGGATTCTTTACACTAACCACTGATCGCGGATATATCGACTTTGAAGTTCGTAATAGCCACAACGGTTATTATGGTGGTAACTTTGAGCACGACGAACGCCCTGACATTGAAGCAGATGTACATTGGCGTACAATTACTGAGGACTTTTAATTATTATGAGAATAGTAAAACTAAATCAGCGATATGTTCTAGGACAACATGGCTTTACTCATGCTCTAAGATTTCCTAGACGAAATCCCAAGGCCGATTCAATTAGATCATATTTGTCTGAACACGCCGGTGATCCGTGGAGTCGGTATATAGGTAGATTCAATGACCCAGCCAATTGGGGTTATCATAAAAGCCCCAAAAGATCTCGCCCGACTTACTGGATTGGTGTAAAAGACGAAGCATTGCTTACAGCAGCTATTTTGTCTGCAGGCCTAGTAGAATAGTTGCTATTTTGTTAACGGTTGCTCAAAAATACAATTTTCACTATAATGTTGATTATGAAAGATTATAACCTTTCCTTTCGAGATCGTGTAAAGTACGAAACCCTTTGGTGGGCTATAACTTTAATGTTTAGTCTTTATGTTTTTCCTGCGTTACTTATATGCATGATAAATCCCATATGGTTTACTAGACAGGCGTTAGCTGATATATTCCACTGGCAAATAAATGATATCGTCCGGTGGCGGAAGCGAAAGTTAGAGTTTATCTTTGACAAATATCGTGTATTCGACTTACTAAAGGAAAAGCATGATTAAGTTCGTTCGTGATGTATGGCGTGGGGCTAGATATTTAGAAGGTTATGGACATCACCCCGGTAATGGAATGTTTATTGGCCTTATTTTATTCTGTGGTGGGGTGGGCATAGAAAAAGGTGGCCTGTCTGGATTTATAGGTGGTGCTATATTTGGTGCTGTGGGCTTTGGTATACCATATGTAATCGGTTGCCGAGATCGTGCCCGAGATTATGATCGCGATGTAGAACGCACTGTTGAATTGTTGAAAAAAGAATTTTAATATGTTTACTGTGGTTAAACTTAGAAAGAATCAAAAACTCTACAAGAAAGGATTTACTCATGCCTTTAGACTTGAAGGGTATGGTTCTGAATATGGTCAAATCATTGACGCACTGAATAAAATCTACAACCATCGCCAATGGCGAGGACGATATTATGCTTGGGAGACTGACTGTAGTTATCGCCCAATGAAACATGCCAAAGAAGGCCATTGGTATTCAATTTGGTGGGTTGGTGTTCGTAGTGCTGAAATAGCAACACAAGTACTGTTAATAAAGGATTAACGTTTTTTGGTTGACTATAACGGACCAATTTGCTATAATAATAAAATATTAATAAGGAGGACCCAATGCCAGCAGTATTTTTAGTTAGTGATACGCATTTTGGTCACGCTGGCGTTTGCCGCTTTATGCGGAACGATGGTGTAACGAAACTGCGTCCCTGGGATAGCCCAGAAGAGATGGACGAGTTTATGATAGCAGCATGGAACGAGCGAGTTAGACCTAACGATAAAGTCTATCACCTCGGTGACGTTGTTATTAATCGTCGCAGCCTTAAAACACTTGCTCGTCTCAACGGCGACAAAGTCTTAATAAGAGGCAATCACGACATCTTCCGTGATACAGAATATAGAGAATACTTTCGTGAACTACGTGCTTACCACGTTATGAACGGAATGATTCTTAGCCATATTCCCATTCACGAAGAAAGTCTTGGGAGGTTCGGTACCAACATTCACGGACACCTACATGCTAATCGTGTAATGAAGGACGGTGTAGTCGATCCACGCTATCATTGCGTATGCGTAGAACAAACGGACTTTGCACCTATCTTGTTTGAAGATGTGATCAAACGTATTACGGCAGAAGGCGGCAGTGTAGGATTTAAAAACGGTAACGGTCCTACAATGTGATATGAATATTACTGTTTATTCAAAATCTAAGATTCACAAAAATCTTCTTTTGATTTGTGCAAGATTTTATGCAGCAGCACTAAATTTAGAAAAGAGTAAATATGATCTACATATTTGTTCTAAACGTGGTCTTAGAAAAAATGAAGGTAAACTAGGAGTAACTGTTTATAAAGAAAAAGAAATCTTCGTGGTGCTAGATAGTAAACTAATGAAAAGAAAGTTGTTTACTACTCTAGCCCACGAGATGATTCATGTAAAACAAATTGCCCGCGGGCAGTACAAACACGAGTTCACTGAAGCAGGAAAACTTCAGCAATATTGGCTAGGTTATCAAGTTAAACAAGAATATTTTGATCGTCCCTGGGAGGTTGAAGCATACCGTCGAGAAAATATTTTAGCTGATAAATTAATCAAAGCATGGAAAAGCAGTTGACAAAATATTTTTTGAATATATAATAGTAACAAGTTAGGAGAGTTGGCAGAGTGGTAATGCACCGGATTGCTAATCCGCCGTTCACGAAAGTGGGCGCATAGGTTCGAGTCCTATACTCTCCGCCAGAATTTAGCCCTTTTAGTTAAATGGTATAACACTTGATTTGTAATCATGGATTGGCAGTTCGATTCTGTCAAGGGGCACCAAGTTTTAATCCGAGTTTAGCGCAGTCTGGTAGCGCATCTGGTTTGGGACCAGAGGGTCGGGAGTTCGAATCTCTCAACTCGGACCAGAGTATTATTAATTAGGGGTACCATAAAAATGGTGCAATCCATCAGAACTTGCACCATTGGCATAGTAATAGGAGTCTACTTTATCTTTAATTTCTTGAAAGTCAACTAAAATTAAACTTTCAAAATCAACTGTATAAGGATCGTACCACCATACTCCTTTAAGAGTAGTATCGTCGACTAGTATAATTTCAAAATGACCATCGAAATTGTCGCTGTTAAAGTAATCGATAAATGATTGATAGCCAGTAATATCTCTACTTTCCCATTCATGATACCACTTAACAGTAGTATTGGGTCTAGTCCAGATTACAAAGGTACCTTGAGTATGGTTAGATGTTTGCATTAAGAGCTCCTAATTTAATGGTATTTATGATAAGTTTTATGCATCGGTGCCTGAGTGGCCCAAAGGAACGGTCTGCAAAACCGTAAAGCCGTAGGTTCGAATCCTACCCGATGCTCCAGATATAAGTATTATGGAAGCGCAAGCCAATTGGTGATGGCACCTGTCTTGAAAACAGTCGAGCGTTAATAGCGCCTTGAGGGTTCAACTCCGTCCGCTTCCGCCAGAGTACTCCCTACACGAATACTAGACCTTGTTCGGTAGGGGAAGGGGAGAAGTCTAGTCTCCCTGAGAGTTTCACAGGAGCAGGTATGTCTAAAGAAGCAGATAAGATTAAAAATAGCAGTCGTAGATATGCAGATGAAGTAGCAATTGAAAGGCAAGTGCGTATTGCTAAAGACTATCATATGGGGCAAGGCGGGTGGAAATACTTAGACCAACCTCATCGTAATCACAAAAAACATATTTTAAACTGTGGTGATTCCCGTTGTTATATGTGTGGAAATCCACGCAAATGGTTTAAAGAACCGACAATGCAAGAGAAAAAATTTTTACAAGATAAATTTCATTATTATGACGAAGATGATATTATTCGAGGCTACAATTAGAGTAGACGGGCGAGAATTTAAGGACCGTGTAGGTGCACAGAATGCTCGAGAAGCAATGTTGTTACTTCAACAACGATGGGGTCCGAGAGCAGTTCCTTATATTCCACATATGATTCCTGGTTGACAATAAATCTTACTTCATGTAAAATATGAAGTACATTAACTAATTAGGAGTATTAAATGGATATCCGACTTCGTGCAGCAGGTAGAACAGCAGGCTTGTTTGCTATTGCAACTGCGGTACCGGTTGCAATTCTATTCTTGTTTCGTCTAGATGCAGAAACGCTGTTTGAGTTGTTTATGCTTTCTTTCTTTGCCTGGATGATTTGGGTAGTGTATCAAATTAACCTCGGTCAATTGGAAACAGAAGAACAAATTCGAGAAATGCAGGAACGTCGATCAACGATGATTTCTAATATCGTTAAAGATCCGGAGTAGTATAATGGCAGTGCGGCGGTCTCCAAAACCGCTAGTGGGGGTTCGATTCCCTCCTCCGGAGCCAATTTTTTTAGGAGTTAGCAATGAAAGAACTTAAAGTAGCAATGCCAGTTTTAGTAGCAGTATTGGCGGCGATTGGTATCGGCGCTAGTTATATGGACGGTAATTCTAATGCTATGTGGGCCAACGTTTCTGCTCTATGCGGTTGGATTATTGTTGCCGGTGATAATATTGTGCATTATCTTAATGAAAGAGAGTATCGTGTTTAATATTCCATTGCGTGAAGTTCCATACTACATTCGTTGGCGTATTCAACAATTTTTAAAAAGATTTAAATAAAGAATAGTCCGGCCCTCTGTTGTTTCGGCAACGAGCAAAATGGTATAGCTGGAATTTACCAGTGAAGGATACAGGACGCTGTATTCAATCTACGGACATCCGGGGTAATAAGCCCCAACAGATCAATTGCGGGTTAGGGAAGAGGTCATCCCGTTAGGCTCATAACCTGAAGACCGTTGGTTCGAATCCAGCACCCGCTACCAGTTTATCTAATATATGTTTAATCGGTTATTCAAAAACGTATTTGGGTTTTTATTCAATCATTCGTCTGACACTATTCCAATGAATAAATTTAGTTATTCTATTAAAAAATATCCATTATATAACCCTTATACATCTTATGGCCCGCCCACTGAACTTGGCAATGGCATCGCTGCAGATTTCAATCGAGATGGCCGATTAGATATAATTTACAGCCTAGATATAAGTAGTACCACTAACACTTACTCAACGCCCGTTGGTATTTTCACTAATACAGGTAAAGGATTTACTCCGTATAAACTTACCATCAACGGCAATAAGAATCAATGGCCTGAAGTAAAGTTTGGTATGTATACTGCTGCCGCTGACATCAATGGTGATCGCATACCAGATATAATTCCTATAGACCAATCCGAATCACCTGGCACCAAAGGCACTTTCGAAGGCAACTACCAATATGCGTATATTAGCAATGGTGTAGGAAAATATCAAAAAGTACAAATTGGTGACGACAAATATTGTGTTCACGGATTTGGTACGATCGAGAGCGCGGATAAGAAGTTTAGAATCCTGTATAATACTCCATGGACTGAAAATGGTATCGGGGGTACCAGCACCGTTATATCCACTTACGATGCAAAAACAAAACAATTTGTATCTGATAAATTCTCCAGCAAAGATTCATATTACTCATGGTTGCCAGATAGCTATAAAGAATTTTTCTATCAAACAACTGTAGATGTAAACAACGACGGTAATACTGATATTGTTGGATTCAGTTCAACTAGTGGAAAGAATGGCATCTATTTAAACAACGGTCACGGGAAATTTAACTTTACTCAAGAATTTTCAACAGGTCTATCTTCTAACTTTAGAGTAGAAGAAACAACCACCGGTGATTTTAACGGTGACGGGCTTAAAGATATGGTTGTTATGGGTGTTGAGAGTAGTAATCAAAATAAAACGCTTAAGGTTTTGATTAATAAAAACGGTAAAGAATTTGTAGATAAATCAGATCAATATCTCGGAGATCGATTTAATAATATTCAAAGTAGCTACGGGTTTGTTGATAGTTTTGATATTAACAAAGATGGATTGACAGATTTTACCTGGAATCATAACACTGATAATAACCATGCAGGTAACTGGAACTTTGATGTTTTTGTTAACAACGGAAATTCATTTGATCTTCATACAATAGAAGATACTGTAGGCTCAAGAATAATCCCTATGGGAAATAACAGTTTTTACGATGGAAAAAGTCTTATTACTCTCAATGATTCAGCAAAGAAAAAAGCATCAGTAGTAAAAGCAGCAGCATGGATCCCCGGAGATTACGACGATTACGTTATGACTAAGGGAAAAGGGTATAACATCTTTACATCAGATTCCGAACAGTATTGGATTCCTAATACTAAAAAGGATATTAACTTTGATGATTACGCTATACATCTAAACTCGTTAAATAATCTTATCGGACAACCTGTACCGTTGCCTTCGGATTGGGGTTGATTTTTAATGTTGTAAACAAGTCTCGGTCAGAGTCATTCATAATAGAAAATAATCTATTATTATAGATCTCAGCTGAGGCTTTTGTTTTGATATCCCACTCAGCTGTTTTACGCAAATACATATTCCAATTATAATTATTTCCGGTAGGTAACTTTAATATATTGTAAAGATTGTTTATGTTGGCATGAAGTGTTTTGTTAGTTCGAAGCCAGTTATTGTTTAAAATTGGTTCAAGACTTTTTGCAGCTGATTCTTTGATATACTCCGGTAGATAGTTTACATCAAGCCATGATGGTTGAAATAGCGGAGTGTCGTATGCAAAGAAATATGGAAAATTATGTTTTTCTTTGAACGACTCGAAATACAAAACCCAGTCTGCTACATAGAATATATTATTAATGCTCCAGACTGGAGTTAAGAAAAAATTAAAGTTTTCGTATTCTTTTTTTGTCGCAGCGAATTCTTCTAGGTTAGATTCAATCTTTTCCCAAATATACGGCCATCTAACATAATGATAATTTTCATATATGCTATCAACACTAACTGCTAAACTTATTTGCTTGAAGTTTTTGCATAATTTATTAAGTTGATCTTTGTTTGATATAGAGCCATTTGTGTTAATAGTAAAATTAATCTTTTGACTTAATCCGGTATCTATTAGCCAATTGTACAATTTTTCAAAATCGGCCTGAACAAATCCTTCACCGCCAGAAACAACAACATTTACTCTAGGGTGTTCTTCTGTTGCTGTTTTAATGGTATCGAGCATAAAATTCCAATATTCTTGTGTATCTGAAATAGTCTCAGTAAGAAGATTTTTACCCGTTTCGATTTTGGCAAATAAACTGCTGGTGTGTATGTTACAACTTCTACATGCCATATTGCACAGATTGGATAATGTACAATGAATATAAAACTCTCCAACTTCTTGATTTTCAATAAATTTATCTAATGCATCGTCGGAAAGTTCTATTAGATATCTTGTTCGTTCGCTGATCTTTCCTTCTTTTTCGCAGTTGTAACAAGTCGAACAATTGGAGTATATTTTTTGTTCTCTAATGTGATTTTTTATTTCTATTATCGGACGTAAAAAATTAGTTTCGGGAGTAGTAATTAAATTGCAACAAGGGCTAGCGGACAATGTTGAATGAAAAAATTGTCTACTAGAATAAGGTAAAAGGCATATATGTTGATTTAAATTTGCCCATTCTTTACGATTAGTGTGCCTAAAATTATCATTGATGGTAGGAATGCTCATTGACTGTGTGCTAGCAATAGTATATTATTTATTAAGGACTAAAAATGCGTAAACCAGAAAAAATTTATCGAGTAAAAAATCTTCGCACCGGCGAAGTTTTCGTCACGAGTACAGTTTACGAAAAAACCATCGACGGTGATTCATTTATTGGGGTGTGGCGCGAACAGGATCCGCATCGCAGAATAAACTGGATCAGAAAGGATAGTACGGTAAAGGTTAAGTAGTGACTACAGCAAATCTTGCATTAGGTCCAACAGGACATGTAACAATACCAGTTAACGGGTTAGGATCGTCATCATCAATTTATGTTGTAGGTGGCGGTGGTGGCGGTGGTGGCGGAGGTGGCTATACTATGCATAGTAGCGGTGCAACTTGGACTACGGCACAGTCAGATATAAAATCGGGCTCTATTCAAGTTCAAGGTGATGCAGTATTCCACGGCAACATAACATGGAAAAATAGAGATATGCGAGAATGGTTTGAAACGGTAGAATCCAGACTGGGCATGCTACAACCAAACCCCAAAATGGAAGAGGATTGGGATGAACTTCGAGAGCTCGGAGATCGGTATCGTGCTTTGGAGAAAAAGTTAACAGAACAGCAACAGGTATTCGATATACTTAAAAAGAACTAGACCTAAATTGCCAAATATGTTATAATATGCACTATGTATAAAATTAATATTCCTGTCAATCGTACTACAGATGCTATACATTGGGCGGCTCGTCATTGCAAAACAGGTTCCTTTAATGTCAGGCACGATTTCCCCAGTGAATCCTACGTCTTTATGTTTGACGACGAACATGATGCTGTTCACTTTGCATTAAAATGGAAGTAACACGAGTCCGTAGATATGTTAGAGAAAGTGAACCCTACCAGGTTTGGGAAGAAATAACCTCTTGGTGCTTTAAGAATTTTGGAATTCCTGGGTTTGGAGAACCTGACACAGGACGAGAAGAATGGTTTTATAATCCATACGATGACTATATGGATTTTTATTTCGTGGATCCGCACAATGCAGATCTTTTTATTTTAAAATGGATGTGATGAATATAGGATTTTTCGGAGATAGTTATGTTGATTTGAATTTAGATTTTCACCGTCAATATCCCGATGCTGATGTCAAATACAGTATTTGGGCTTACCGAGTATGTAAAGAATTAAATTTAAATCCAGTATCTTCGGGGCTTGGTGGATCAAATCAATTTTATGCAATAAAAAATTTTTTAGATTACGTAAAATCTGGTAATAAAATAGATATTGCAGTCTTTACATTTACATGGGATCATAGACTTTACAGTCATAACAAAGATTGGCAAGCTATATTTTCTTTGGCCGTAGAAAAGAAAGATTTGGCTCGAATGATGCAAGTACCAGAAAACATTGACGAAATACGATTAGGTGTAGAACTTTATTACAAATACATATATAATCATGATCAGTCTAAATTTAATCACGAACAGTCAATTCGTTGGTGTTTAGAATTACCAGAAAAATACCCCGAAACTAAATTTATTTTTTTGCCTAACACCGAAGAATCAAGAGCAATTGCAACTCGATATTTTGATAAAGGTATTTTAGCTGATTTTGCTTTCGAAACTATAAGCAAACTAGAAGGCGAGCATGTAGGAGTTGATCCGTTTGACTATGAAAAAGTTGGCCATTTAACTGAAGTAAATCATGTAAGAATAAAAAATCATGTCAAACATATGATCACAAATTACGATCAATTTAAAGATAAAATGTACCAAATAACTTATGAGGAATTTAAATCGTGAAAATTGCAGTGTGCAGTGATCTCCATTTAGAGTTTGGAGATCTTTATTTAAACAACGACCAAGGTGCAGATGTACTGATCCTCAGTGGCGATATTTTTGTGGCTCACGACCTTTACGCCTTCATTGAAGATGAGTCGGCTGCACTAGTTGCTGCTACTAGCTCGCAAAAAGCCCGATCGGATCGTTACTTTAACTTTGTTCGTAATTGCTTAGAGAATTTCCCTAATGTAGTTTTTGTCATGGGAAATCATGAACACTATCACGGTGACTTTGCTACCACGGCTAAAAAGATCCGCGAAGTATTCGATGCGTTCAACAACTTTCATTTCCTAGATAAAGAATGGAAGATCATTGGCGATACATTGTTCTTTGGCGGCACATTGTGGACTAACATGAACAATGAAGATCCCGAAACTATGCATCGAATCCGTATGATGATGAACGACTTTAACTGTGTGCGAAATACCAACGAGGAAGGTAAGAAAGTTTTTATGCCCGATGATGCAGTAGAAGATCATTACCGTTTCCGTCGTAACTTAGATGAAGCACTGGCAATGCATCCAGACTTGCCGGTGGTTGTAGTCGGTCATCACGCACCAAGCAAAGCAAGTACTCATCCTCGTTACAAAAATGAACTTATCATGAATGGAGCATATAGCACCGACTTAGATAATTTTATTTTAGATCGTAGGCAAATCAAATTGTGGACTCATGGTCATACTCACGAAGACTTTGATTACATGATTGGTACTACTCGTATTGTTTGTAACCCACGTGGTTACGATGGATACGAAGCACGAGCAGATAATTTCCAACTCAAATATGTGGAGATTTAAATGTTAGATTGGATTCGGAGTTTGTTTGGACGAGGTCGAGTTCGTGTCGAGTTCGAAGGCATTGATAAGACTGGCAAAGTAGTCAACGGTGACGGTAAGGTTCCATATATTGGACGCTACACCGAGCAAGATGTCGTTGCTTATTTTAAAAAAGAACTTTTGTATCAACATGGCGTTATTGCCACCAAAGTAGAAGTTATTCAACATATCGAGGATTAAAAATGAAAAAAGAATTAGTGGATGCGCTGCGAGTGCATTTTTCTGGCAACTTGCTTAAACATAAAATGAATGTTGAAATTATGCTTAAGAATCCAATGGCCATTCATGACCACACAGACTGGATGTCTGCTATTGAAGCAGAAATCGCTCAGATAGCAGAATATGAAGATAAACTCGAAGTACTAAACAAACATTTTAACAACTGATTATGGATACCAGTGTTAAATCAATCGGACGGCTAAGATATCAACTTGCGTGGTCGTCGTCGGGCAGTTGGTGGTATATAAATCGTCAAAATGAAAAAATTCATATGACTTTTTTTATAGGACGATCGGAAGATCCCTCTGACGGCACTACAATTAGACAAATTATCGTGGGACCTGTTATGTTAAGTTGGGGGTGGAAACAATGAGAAATCACTATTGGACAATTGGACCTTTTGCTGACTGGCTTCGTGGCACAAAAAGTCCTGTAGCTGAAACTAGAGAAGGATGGCAGGCATTTGAGAAACAGGCTCGTGCTGCCCATCCTTATCGCTACTGGCTAGCCGAAGAAGGCCTGCGTTATCTACAAAACTTTTTCTACTACATTCCGGACAAAATTTATGGTCTCAAATATTACATCAACAATCGCTGGGTCACTAAAACCCACGCTCTTACTGCTAGCCCAAGCGATATTCCTCGCGGCGAGTGGCGTGATGTTGGCAACCGTTTTCTTCCATGTTTGTTTAACGAACTTAGAGAGTTTGTTGAAGTAGAACTTGCATGGTGGCATATAGCCTGGAGCGATCAAGCGGAACGGGCCAAGTATAATGCACCTTTCTGGGCCACTGGATGGTTTCGTTGGCGCACATGGCGCTGCCCTGAAGCAGGATTGGATAATCTTGCATGGCAAAAGACCTGCGATAACAAGGATTATACACCCGAAGATCATCCGGAATATGGTAAGCTCACACAACAAGCTTACAATGCCATGGAGATCGAAGCACTGTATCGGTGGTGGACCGAAGTATATCCCAACCGCCCGGACCCAATGCAAGTTAGTGGTTGGAGTAATTACTGCGATCGGAAGTGGAAAAAAGGCAGCGGTGTATTTGACGAGCTCGAAGACAACAATGGTGAAAAAATTGATACTCAACCTATGTTAGACCAAATGCATGAGTTAGAAGCTAAGTATGAAAAGGAAGACGAAGAAATGATGATTCGTTTGATTAAAATTCGTCAAGCCCTGTGGACCTAAAGGAGCAATCGTGGGAGATTTTTTACTATATGCATTTGTTGGCTGGCTTGTTTATCGTCTGCTCATTTCCTGGTTAGAACTTAAAGAGCTAGAACGCAACGTTGGTGCCGCAGTAGAGTTAATAGAAGAACATGGTAAAAATCTTATTGTTGTTTTCGAAAGTGTTCGCCATAATGAAGAGGATGTTATTCTTTGCTACGACACCGATAATAACTTTATTGCACAAGGCGCTACACAAGACGAAGTTGTTAAACTGGCGCAGAAACGTTTTCCAAGTAAAAATATTGCTACATATAAAAAAGAAGAACTCCAATGGATCAAGACCAAATCCGACAACAACTTACCGAATGGTTAACAACATTTGTCGAACAGCCAAATCCTCTCCTGAACAATTGGCCTCCTTGTCCTTATGCAAGGCAGGCCCGCCTGTCAAACAAAATACACGTTGTATTTGATTCCCCTTTAGAAATTATTACCTATGTCCCCTTTTTGGATCGTTATGATGTTGTGGTGCTATGTTTTGACCATACAGCATTTTCCGCTAGTCAAGTAGAACTGTTTACACGACATATTAATAGTATCTTTTTACACAAAGATTATGTAGTATTAGAAGATCATCCTGATTCTAAAGAATATGTAAACGGTGTACATATGAATTTTGGAAAATGCGGTCTCATGGTGTTACAACGACTAAGTAAATTAAATACCGCAGCTGATCAACTACGAGAAAAAGGATATTATAATACGTGGTCAAAGGAAGAATTAGATGAAGTCGTTCAATGGAGATATGATATTTTGTCGAGTCGATCTTGAAAAAACCAATTATTCCCAACTCGATAACTGGCAATATATTAAAAATCCAGATATATTAACACTTAACTTAATTTACAAAAAGTATTGTCAATATAAAAAGTTCAAAAGTGTAATGCCAATATTTGATTCTCAGTACACCGATCCAAGTTCAGATATCCTAGGATACTATTACAATCAAGAATTAGTAGCGTTCACTCTTATTAAAAAATATGACTCGTATAACGCAGAAAGTGTACAATTTGCATGGGATTATAAAAATCCAGAATTATATCTCGGAATTCGTAGTTTAGAAAACGAATGTGCTTTATACAAATCGCTAGGATTTAAATACTTGTATCTAGGCCTAGCACATCAATATAAGTCCCAAATTGACGGTTTTGAGATACTTTTTACTTGACATAAAACTCAATTTCTGCTATAATACAATTTTAACAACTTTTATACTATATCTATGAGTATGCATTTAGAAGGCCCGTGGCTATCTACCACTGGTCGCCGCCGCGGCAAACAAAAATGGGCGAGTGCTGAGCAAAAGCGACAAGCTGAAGCACTAGCAGCAGATTGGGAAAAGGTTAAGGCCAAGTATGGACCGTCTAATAAAAGCACTCAGGCAACTACAAAACCGGTTAGTCGTGGCCAGTATGTACCCCCTGTCACGGTCCGTCGTGATACGGGTCCGCGTTTACCGAGTGTTGACACAGGTCATACAGGCGCTGTTACTGTTAAGAAACCTATGCAATATACCGGCGATAAAATTGTAGGCATTGGTACTATGCACAAGTCTAATGCTGTACCTATTTTTAGCGACCAAGAAGCAAAAGATATTTCTTCGATGCGCCGATAAATACGCACTTTATATAGGAGAGTTGTGAGTAAAGAAGATTTAATTCGATTAACTGGTGTAGTAGATGAATTGTTGCCTAGTGCAATGTTTCGTGTTACACTAGAAAATAACCATCAAATTATAGCCACTATTTCTGGTAGACTACGTCAAAATAATATACGCATATTAGCCGGTGATTCGGTAGACGTAGAAATGAGTCCATACGATTTGAATCGCGGACGTATAGTATATCGCAATAAATAGCAGTATGCGTGATTTAATAGACTTAACTGAATCTAAAACTAAATTAGAATTAAAAAAATTACCTTACAGTGAAAGTGGTCTTGCACCTGTTATGAGTGCAACCACTATTAAAAATCATTACGGTAAATTAGCTCGTGGTTATGTGGATCGATATAACAAAAACGAAGGTGACTCCAGTTTTAACGAAGCAGGCGCTTATTTACATAATATCTTTTTCCCCCAACTGCGCTCACCCAAAAACGGCAATAGTCCACACGGGGCAAGTCTTGCACTAATTAATAGACATTTTGGAACTTTTACTGATTTCAAGAAACAATTTGAAGAAGAAGCTATGAAACTCCAAGGTTCAAATTGGATTTATTTAAGCAGAAACGGACAGATTAAAACTATTAAGAATCATGCAAAGCGCACTGATATCGCTTTACTGATTGATTGGTGGGAACATGCATGGGTTACTGACTACGGCTCTGATAAGAAAAAATATTTAAAAAACATGTGGCGTATTATTAATTGGGAATATGTTAATAGACGTATATATGCTGGAGATCGGGCATGATTAAACTAAATGATTCGGCTGTTTTAAAATTAAAAGAACTAATCAGTGAAGAAGATAATCCTAATCTTAAACTGCGTGTATTTGTACAAGGCGGTGGCTGTTCGGGTTTTCAATATGGATTTGCATTCGACGAAGAGCAAAACGATGATGATTTTGATTTAGAATTTAACGGAGTCCGATTACTTGTAGACTCAATGAGTGCGCAGTATTTACAAGGGGCACAAATTAACTACACTGAAACTGCAATGGGATCTAATTTTAGTATAGATAATCCACAAGCCCAAACTACCTGTGGTTGCGGTAGCAGTTTTAGTCCTTATTAACACCCAAAACCTCATTCCTTCCAAAAGCCATAAATACCTAGTATATAGGATATTTTATGGCACAACAAATTGTTAATGTAGGCAATACTGCCAGCGACGGCACCGGAGACGAGCTTCGCGATGCATTCACAAAAATCAACGAAAATTTTACAGAACTTTACAGCGGTAATTTAAATATCGCTGCGGCTAATATACGTGTTTATACTGTAGCCGGCCGTGACGGTAACGTGGCATTGACCGTGAACGACATTCAAGGAGGAGTCAGTAAATCTTACGTTGATTCGTCAATATCTGCTAACATTGCTAATGTTGGTGCAACTACATATACCGTAGTCAATGCTAATATTGCAGCAGCAAATCTACGTATATCAAATCACGAATCAAGAATTTCAACATTAGAAAGTAACGCTGCTACGCAAGCAGCTAGTATTACAAGTTTAGAGTCAACAAAAGCTACAACTACTTATGTAAATACACAGGTTACAAATGCATTAAGTAACCAGTCAGCAACAATCACAGAAATTAATGCTAATATTACCGCAGCCAATGCTGCTATTTCTGCTTTGCAGTCAAACGCAGGAGTACAAGCTACTTCTCTAAATACATTAAATGCGAATATTGGTGCGTATCAGACCTATGCAAACGCAAATGCAGCTAGCCAAGCTACCAGCATATTATCGTTGAGTTCAAACGCTTCAAGTCAAAGCAGCCAAATTCAAGTATTGCAATCTAATGCAGTTATTCAGTATACAGAAATTTCCCAACTGCAATCAAATATTCTTGCCGCTAATACTAATATTGTTTCCTTATTAAGCAACGCAGGAGTACAAGCTACTTCTCTAAATACATTAAATGCAAATATCGGTGCATATCAGATTTGGTCTAATGCCAATGCAGTAGGACAAACATCTACAATAAATGTAATAAATGCGAACATTGGTGCGTATCAAACATACGCAAATGCTAATGCAGCTAGCCAAGCTACTTCTCTAAATACATTAAATGCGAACGTTGGTGCGTATCAGACCTACGCCAATGCAAATGCAGCTAGCCAAGCTACTTCTCTAAATACATTAAATGCGAATATTGGTGCATATCAGACCTATGCAAACGCAAATGCTATTGTGCAGGAAACGCAAATTAATTTCTTATCTGCTAATTTGTCGTTGTTCGGAATCTACGCTAATGCAAATGCAGCCGGCCAGACCAGTGCTCTAAATACATTAAATGCGAACATTGGTGCATATCAGACCTACGCAAATGCTAATGTTGTAGCTATTCAACTTAGCGCAACTTTGTATCGAACATACGCAAATGCTAATGTTGTAGCTATTCAAGCTAACATTGGTGCATATCAGACCTACGCAAATGCTAATGTTGTAGCTATTCAAGCTAACATTGGTGCATATCAAATATACGCCAATGCTAATGCAGCTAGCCAAGCTACTGCAATTAATTCTATTACTGCTAATGTTGGTGCATATCAAACATACGCCAATGCTAATGCAGCTAGCCAAGCTACTGCAATTAATTCTATTACTGCTAATGTTGGTGCATATCAGTCTTGGGCTAATACTCAGATCCAAACAATTGATGCCAATATTGGCACATTGGCTGGCCAGTTTTATACCATGGCCAATTTCCAGAACTGGACTAGTAACGTAAGTACTATTGGCGAAGCATTAGATCAGCTAGCTGAGAGATTAAAATCTATAGGTGGATAACAATAAATGGCAATTACAACAATTTTTACAGGAACAACAGACAACGACGGTACTGGTGATCCAATTAAAACCGCGTTTGAAACCGTAAACTCAAACTTTGATTATATTCAATCTGCAGTATTTGCCGGAGAAGAACAAACACAAATTAAAGCTCAGTATGTACAAGGCGGATATTTTATTTCAAACACGTACATATTGGCCAATACTTATGTAAATGCTGGTAGTATCATAGGCAATACCGTAACCAGTTATGGAAATCTATTTGTAAGTCAAGACGGCGCATATATCATTGGTAATGTTAATATTATCGGGAATCTGTCAGTAAGCGGCTCACAGGCCGCATCTCAAGCACAAGCGTCCAGTGCATCATTGTTAAATTTACACTATTCTGCAGCTCCATTATCAATTGACGACAACCGAGACATTGGATTGGTTTGGCAATATTATACCGCAGGACCTGAGAAAAAATCTTTCCTAGGATGGCAAAATTCTACCCAAAGTGTGATTCTTTGGGACAACATTACAGAAAGTGTTAGTAATATTATTACTGCAGGGACACCTGGTAATTTACAAGTCGGATCGTTATTAATTGCAAACACCACTGTTTCAACAAGCAATACCACAGGCGCACTGCAAGTTTACGGTGGTATAAGCTCACAGGGAAACTTATATGTACAACAAACAATTGTAGCTAATCGTGCCAATATTGGAAATGTTTCTTTTGGGTGGCACGAAGGAACATTGAATTTTGGTGGTAGCGATACTATCTATATTAACGGCAGTCCAGTTCAAACAGCCGCACAGGCATTCGACGGTGGATCGATTAGTCTGCCTACTATATTCAATGATTTAACCTCGGCGACTTCTGCAGTAACTGGTGCTGTACAAATTCGAGGCGGTCTGGGTGTTGCTGGAAATATTTGGGCTGGAAATATTCATTCGAACATCGGCGGGAATGTTAGAGCTAATGTACAAGGTACTATTTTTACCCCATCTCAACCTTTTATTACCAGTCTCGGCAGTTTGTCTAGTTTAGTAATTAGTGGACCTCTTACTTCCCAAAACATATTACCAGTCTCTGATTTAACCTACGATATTGGTGGCACTAGCAATCGATATCAGAATATTTACGGGTTCAATTTAAACTTAACAGGAACTCTAACAGGAGCAACTATAAACAGTTCTGGGGGCGCACACTCTGGTAATTTAGCTCTCAACTTTAATAACGCTGGGTTAACTACTACCTCTACCAATGCCGTTCATTTATTCAATAATAATGCAACTAATGTGAGAATCGGAGCAGGCGGAACTACATATTTTGGCTCAAACACTCAGGCTACATCAACCACATCAGGCGCGGTTATTATATTAGGTGGTGCGGGCATTGGAGGCAATGTACACATCAGAGGGTCAGAGGGAACCGCAATAAGGCATACCGGTAACATTATTCCTAGCTCAAATTTATCTGCTAACTTAGGATCTCCTACAGCGTGGTATAATACTTTTTATGGTGTTTCAACTCAAGCTCAATATGCCGACTTGGCAGAAAACTATCAAGCTGATGCAAGCTATGAGCCGGGCACTGTTGTTATCTTTGGTGGCGAGAAAGAAATAACAACTACTAGTCAATTTGGTGACCATCGTGTTGCCGGGGTAGTTTCGACTAACCCTGCTTATCTAATGAATGCAGCAGCGTCTGGTACACCTATTGCTTTACGAGGAAGAGTTCCTGTTAAAGTCATTGGATCTGTTAGTAAGGGAGATTTACTAGTTACTAGCGAAGTTGCTGGGCATGCAATCAGTGTTAACGGAGATATTAGTTTCGGAATAAAAATATTCGCTAAAAGTTTAGAAAACTCCGCGGATACTGGAAGTAAAATTATTGAGGCAGTTATATTGTAATGAGTACAATAACTTGGGGGACACAAAAAGGTAGTCTTGGTACTGTTCCTGAATCACAGTTTTATTCATATCAGCTGACAGCAACAGATTCAGATAGCCAAGAATTATTTTATAGTTTTATCAGTGGTGCGCTGCCACCGGGGATTTACGTTACCACTGACGGTAGTATCAGAGGCATACCAACGCTAACTTCACAATTATCTCAACTAGCTACTTTTTCGTTTACTATCAGAGCGTCAACATTAAACGGTCAAGTTGCTGATCGAAGTTTTTCGTTATCAGTCTCAAATGTTCAAGGTCCGATTATAACACCTAAACCAGATCTTATTGGAGCATGGTTTGATGGCAACTATATGGAGTATCAGTTTGTTTCCGCAAACGACAACCCATCTGCGTCTGAAACGTGGAAAATATTAAATGGTACTTTGCCTTCAGGAGTAACATTATCAACACAGGGTAAACTTAGCGGGTACATTGGTTTAGTTGCAGAAGATCCTTTGACGTTATATTACGAAGCGGCTGGATTAGATCAAGTACTGTATGATACTACCGCTAAAACTAGAGACAAATATTATAATTTTACAGTACAAGTATCCGATGGCGAAAAATATGATACTGTAAATGTTCGGTTATTGGTTGTAAGCAAAGGAAACTTTACAGCCGATAATATGATTACTATCATCAATAACAGTTTTATTAGTATTGATGCAGATAACAAGTACCGTCCTATTATATTAAACAATGCCGATACTCTACCAATATTGGTCGCTGGATCGACTTTTGCATATAAATTTTTAGCCTATGATCCGGAGAACGAAGAAGTTGGTTGGTTAATCGAATCAACACAATTTAGCGGAATGGATCAACTTGATAAGCCAAAGACACATAGCTGGGACGGTGTATCGGGAGTTATTGAAGTAGGCGATTTTTTATTCGAACCCGACGGAACTGTAGGCCCTTATGCTCTACTAGAAGTAACTATTACTTCGAGATTAGTAATTCACATTAATGATATTTTACTAGAACCAGGGATTGATTACACTGTAGCAGGGTCGTTTGTTACTTTTTCAACTGCACTAACATCAGCTGATGTAATTAAGATCGAATATATTAGCACTACAACTGGTTTTGATAGTTTGTTATTTGATCAAGGTGAATTTGGCTTACCAGCTGGCCTAAGTATTGATGTTGATACTGGATGGGTCTTTGGATCATTACCTATAGGGCAAGTTGAAGATTTAAAAACATATACATTTAAAGTGCAGGCTTATCGTAAATCTGCACCGTCATATGTTAGCGACCAGGTTTCATTTGATTTAGTAGTTAAGAGAACACTTAACGAAGAAATTATTTGGGAAAGCAACGAAGATCTTGGATATATCGATAACGGAGCAGCTAGTGAAATTTTTATTAAAGCCGACCATACTTTAAACAAAGAACTAACTTATAGTGCAATATACGAACCTTATAGAAAAATTCCACAAGGATTAAAACTATTGAAATCAGGACTTCTTACTGGAAAAGTAACCTTTAGATATTTTAGTCTTGATGGTGCAATTGGTTGGATTAATGTCTCGTCGACAGCTGATTTAGAAATAGGTATGTTAGTCCAAGGTGTAGGTGTAGCATCGGGATGTAAAATAACTGCCATCCAGGATGATAATACTATAGAAGTTCAACCGGCTATATACGTAACTCAAGGTACAATATTGACGTTTAGTAATAACGACAGTACCGAAGTCTTAAGTACAACAACTAATGCTATTTCAACTGCCATTGATGGCGGTAACACAACTTTTGATTTAGATTGCCGATTCACTATTAAAGCCGAAACAGTAGATGGTACTATATCAAGCACAAAATCTTTTATTGTTCATATTCGACCTTATAACTTATCTCCGTACGAGAATCTTTATTTACGTGCGTTACCTGACGAAAATCAAAGAGAAAAGCTTAAAACTATTATTGATGATAGAAATTTAATTCCTTTAGAATTGGTGTATCGCCCAGATGATCCTTTATTTGGAATTCAAAAAAACTTAAAACTATTATTCATTCCAGGACTGGCTCCGTCGGTATTAGAAAAATATGTAACGGCCATTGAAAGAAATCACTATAGAAAAAAGATTGATTTAGGCCAATTAAAAACAGCAAGAGCAATAGATAACAATGGTAATATAGTTTACGAAGTAGTTTACATCGAGGCCCTTGACACTCAAAGTATTAATAACGATGGACCACCGTTAGAAGTTCAATTGGACATTACAAATAAGTTTTTATTTAATGAAAATCAATATGATGTAATTTATCCTAACAGTTTTAGTAATATGAATACCAGGGTAGATCAATACATCGGGTTCACTAATAAAGGGGCCTTGCCGAAGTGGATGACATCAAAACAAGAAAACGGAGAAGTTCTTGGACTGGTTAGAGCCATTGTATTAGTTTATACTCAACCCGGTGCATCAAAATTAATACAATATCGTTTACTAAACAGTAATAAATTAGCCGAAGGCAATTTTTCATTCACTGCCGACCGTTATCAAATTGAAAACTATCTTTCACAGTATTACGATCTAACTACCAATCGTTTCTTACCTAGTGTTGATACTACATTTGACAAATATCCAAAGCTGTCGGCTGGAGATATTATTAACACCACGGTAGTATCTTCAGTCACTGATTCTACAACTTTTACTATACCAGATAATATCAAAATAGGCGAAGGATGGATAGTTACGTCGCAAGATACTAATTCAGTTATTGCAGCAAATACCTTTGTATCAATAGCTTCGGGAAATTCTATCACAGTAACTAAAAATTTAACTGCAACCGCAGAAGCAAAGATTAAAATTGACGGAACAGCGTATGCCGATTATGCTGTATCAGAACCCTTCAATTCAATCAATGGTGCATTAGTAGGGTTTGTTAGAAATAATTTTTTAATTGACGGAGTTTATGGATTCTTAAAGAGCGAAACAATTGTTTTTAGTGATCAAGTGTATCCTGATGCCGAATCAAACGGATGGATAGACGAAAATGGTGCGTATATACCTGGTTATTTTGAAAAGATTGTTGGATCAAGTCTATCAAATAGACAATCAAGCATATATAGAATTTTATGGAATGAATTAAGTATTGTAGGATTTGATGATGATCTAATCGGATTTGATGGAGTCGAAGCTGGATTGCAACATAGTTATTTTGATCAGGGCAACGATAGTGAAATCCAGTTAGTATTTGTAAGTGAAATATTACTAAATCAGACTGTTAAAATAAGAACAGGAAAATCATATCCGGCTACTACTTTACAGTATCAGCAGGTTCCTAACGAAGCTACTCCGAAATTTGTCCCTTTTAAGGGAGTATTAAGTAGCTACGAAACAACATTTGACGGCGGAAGTTGCACCTGTCGAGCCGGAAACACCCTTGACAGACGAGGCGGAACTACATTCAGTAATAACAGAGACAAATATGTATTGCCCGAAACTTTAGATAAATATATCAAGTTCCCACAAGATGGAGTATTTTTATAAATGACAAGCCAAGTTAATCCAAATAATATCGATGGTACTTTTCCGGTAGCCGGGCAAGACAACGATAGTCAAGGTTTCAGAGATAATTTTACGAATATTCGTAATAACTTTACTTTTATTAAAGCTGAAGTTGAAGATTTACAATCTAAAGCAGTATTAAAAAGTGCGCTAACTAACACTAGTTTAGACAACGATTTTGCTGGAAATTCTATTTCAAATGCAAGTTTAACATCGTGGAGAGAAACATACACTAATGTTGGCGCTGTAAGTGGAGCTGTAACTATTAGTTTTACTAACGGAAATTATCAAAAAATTTCGTTAGGTGGTGCAACAACTTTAACCTTTAGTTGGCCATCAAACACAAATGGTCAATATAGCAGTGTTAAATTATGGGTTAATGTAACAAATTCATCTCATACATTAGGATTTGCTACTGCACCTACTCTAGGTGATTCAGATACTATTGCTGGATACAGTGCAGGTACAATAACATTTAATTCCGCAGAATTAAGCAACAACAATGATTTCTTTTTTGAAATTTTTACTTTTGATGGCGGAACTACTTTAGGTATCAGAGATTTAATTCGAAATAGAGACTTAGATTTATCGGGATTAAGTATTACCGGAAACTTAGCGTTAGACGGACTAACGGTTGCGACGTATCCTGCAATCATATCTAGTAATCTTGTTGCCAATGCTACCACTACAAGTACTTCTTCAGTCACTGGTGCATTAGTTGTTAGAGGCGGAGCTGGTGTTGCTGGTAATATCTATTTAAGCGGAAATACTTTTACTGCCGGCGGAAAAATTAATCCTAACTACTTATTAGCCAATGTTGTAACTGGACAAAATCTTTTTGCCAATGTAAATTACAACAGATTTATTGCTAACGCTAGTCCAACTGGTACTGTTGCTAACTTATTCATTACTTTACCAAACTCTGTTGAAGATGGTAGAGAATTAGAATTTACGACCATGACAGCAATTACTAGTTGTTTTGTATCAAATATGACCCCGGGTGTAACTTCAGTGTATGGACTAGCCAATAATTGGGCAAGTTCAGCTAGTATTACTAATGCTGTTACTGTTAAACTAATGTATAACTCCGCAGTTGCACGTTGGTTTAAAGTAAATTAATTACCTAAATAATTGACTCCTAGTTTTGCATAGTTTATAATTATGCAACTAGGAGTTTTTTATGATCGATTTAAACAGATACAAAGATTTTGTTCAAGAAGTAACTTCCCAACCATCAAACGATTTAACTACTTTTATGAATCGTCTAGACGAACTAGACGGCAACTGGGATGCCGGCACACAAACACACGGCCCAGATGTTAATGTCCCGCTACTTCTTACAGCAGCACTCGGATTAGCAGCCGAAACAGGTGAGTTCTGCGAAATCCCAAAAAAGATTTATTTTCAAGGCAAACCGCTTACTGAGGAAAACGTATTTCATATGAAGCGTGAACTTGGTGATGTTATGTGGTATTGGGTTAATGCTTGCCGCGCACTTAACCTAGATCCTAACGAGGTCATTGAAGAAAATGTAAATAAATTAAAAACCCGCTATCCAGGTGGTGAGTTTGATGTACACTATTCTGAAAATCGGCAGGCCGGAGATCTATAATGTTTGCGTGGTCAGGTTTCATACCACCTTTAAACTTATGGAACTGGCCTAGTTTTTACCAAGGAGATTACATGCACCCGTTAGTGACAGATTTGTCCGGTTTATCCAACGAAGAATTACACAAAAAATATAATGAGTTAATGAATAAAATGAATCAAGCCTATAGATTTGGGCCTACTAGTATTATTCCACAAATGCAAATGATACTAGAAAATTACCGTTACGAAATGGATAAACGTAATCGTAAAACTCTTGAAGAACTAGAAGAAAAAAATAATAAATTTAAAGGTATCATTGATATAAAATGAATTACGATAAACTTGGTATAGCTTATGCAAGTACTAATGAACTTTGTGATCTATTATATCAAAATCCCGACTTAGACATTTCAAAAATATTTGTCAAAGATCCTTACAAGTACAACAATGCGGTAAAAGATTTCTACGCAGATTTGCCTACATTGAAATTATATAACTTAGGCGGAGCAGACATTGAGAAATTTGATTTAGAAAATCAAAATAAATGGCACATGCCATCTGAGTATCAAGAACTAGATATAGCTAAATGGCTACTAGATCAATGTAAAACTCAAGAAGAATTACAACGAGTAGGTGAAGAACTACTACTGTATCAAGAAAGAGGATTGTTTTTACTTTTAAAACAATTAAAGTACGTTATTGATACATGGAGAGCAAATAATATTGTTTGGGGTGTTGGCCGAGGCAGTAGTGTCTCTAGCTATGTACTTTATCTTATCGGAGTTCATAAAATTAACAGTATATATTATGATTTAGATATACATGAATTTTTACGGTAAATAGGCTTATAGGAGATTATATGAAAAGAATTTACACCACAGCTAATGGAAAAAGAATTAACATTGACGCTATTATCGCACAAAACGAAGAAACAATCGCTATTGGCAACATGAAAGTCAATGCACGTGGCGATCAATTGGGTGCAGGCGGAAAAGTTGATTCTGACAGAAATAAAGTTCTTTCTGATTATTACAAATTAAATACACCGGTAGCGACAAACGGAGCACCAAAGCCTCGAACTAAAGAACAGAAAAAAGATTTAGTCGACGAATGGTTTGAACCCGTTGCTCCAGTAGAAATTCCTGAAGAATCAGTTTCAACACAACAACCAGTATTAAGAGGTAGCTTAGCCGACTCGGTGGCAAAAACCAAGCCAGCCGAAAAAGAGCAACCAAAAAAAACTGGCCCTACTAGAATTTAAAAGAGGAAATTATGGCAGTCGAAAATCCGTTTGATCAAAAACGTGGATATCAATTTGGCATTAATATAGATGGTGAAATACGCCCATTACACGACAGCGTTATTGTCACTGATATGAGTTTTGAAGGTAGACAACTAAACAGCGGTGTTATATTATTAGGAGATGATGGCAAGACTGATGGAATACGTCCACGTTGGGCTCAAGTGTATGCGATTGGGCCGGACCAGCGTGACGTTACTCCGGGTCAATGGATCCTTATTGAGCACGGCCGATGGAGCCGAGGTCTCAAGATACTTAAAGATGGATCTGAATTTACAATACGTCGTGCGGATCCTAAGGCAATTATTTTTGTAAGTGACACTGAGCCTGAAGATATGCATACAATGTCAACTGCGGTACACGCTGAACGCAAATCCAGAGAAGTATACGAATGATATCAACTATCCCTTTAAGAAGAGCTCATTGTCTTGAGCTAGATAGCTACGGCTTTGCCGACGAGGTTTGTTACTGGCTCGAAATGGATCATGAGTTTGAACGTGTTCCAGATTATAAAACTATTTTTGATTATTACGTAGAAAAAAATCATTGGAGTAAATGGATTAAGCCTGGTATGACTTGTATAGATATTGGTGGACATTCAGGGGATACTGCTATACCAATGATGGTATATAGTCGAGGTACGGTATTGACTGTAGAACCTAATCCAACAATACGTCCGTATCTAGAGCTTAATTGCACAATAAATCATCATTTAGGTGGAAGATTTGTTATTGCTAGTGAAGCAGTTACTAATCAGAATGCCAATGGTTTAGTATTCCAGGACCATCACAATGGTATGTGCAATGGTGGCTTAGTTGGAGAAACCTGGGACGCAGGTACTCAGGCACGTATGGCATCTATGTCCGGAGAAAGTATTACTGTTAACGGATTAACTTTAGAGTCTATGTTATCCAAGTATCTTACTGATACCGAAGTAGAAAAAATTGGATTTATTAAAACTGATACCGAGGGACATGATATAGAAATCATTCGCAATATTCGTGATATTCTAGTAAAATATAAACCTGTGCTGTTTACCGAGTGGTTTGCCCAATATAGTGATGCTGATACCGCAGAATTATTTAAAGTAATTAATCAAGCAGGATACATTGCGTTTAACCCCGAAACAATGAATGAAGCCAATCCCGCAATTCGTAGCGAGGATTTAGTTTGTTTACATCGAGATAATTTATGAAAGAACTTTGGACTGAAAAATATCGCCCGAAGAAAATTGATGGGTATGTGTTTACTGACCCTGTTCAAAGAGAACAGATTGAGTATTTTATTAAAGAAAAATCAATACCTCATCTACTTCTTACTGGCCCAGCTGGCACAGGAAAGACAACTCTGGCTAAAATTTTAGTCAATGAATTAGATATTGATCCTTATGATTTTTTACAAGTAAATGCTAGTAGAGACAACGGAGTAGACTTTCTTAAAACAAAAATTGAGGGCTTTGTAAGTACAATGCCTTTTGGAGATTTGAAGATTGTACTATTAGATGAAGCTGATTACTTGTCGCACAATGCGCAAGCGATCCTTCGCGGATTAATGGAGACTTATCAAAATCAAGCTAGATTCATTTTAACAGCAAATCTTGCGCATAAAATTATTACTCCTCTAAAGTCTCGTTGCCAACAAATTATTATTGACAAAACTGATCAGACTGAATTTACTAGTCGAGCTGCTACAATTTTACTTGAAGAAGGTGTTGAGTTTGATCTAGAGACTCTCGACAGTTATGTTAAAGCAACATACCCGGATCTTAGAAGTTGTCTAAAACTGTTGCAAACTAACAGTGTCTCAGGTCGACTTACTTTAAGTCAAAGTTCCGGCGGATCCGATTCTGTTGATCATAAACTCAAGGTTGTTGATTTATTCAAACAAGGAAAAATACAAGAAGCAAGAACTTTACTTTGTACACATACAGCACCAGAGGAAATGGATGAAGTCTTTCGATGGATGTATGACAATTTAGATCTTTGGGGCTCTACTACTGAGCAACAAGATCAAGCCATTTTAATTATTCGTAAAGGATTAGTTAATGCTGCTATTGTGGCAGACCCGGAAATCAACTTATCAGCAACTTTAGTAGAACTCAGTCAAATATGAAAAAACGATCAATTTATCTTGTAGCACACTACGTAACTCGGCCAAGGGATCCTAGAAAAACTCATATACCAGGGTATATGAAGGATCCAAAAAATCATCAATACGACGAACAAGTACAGGTAAGTACTCGTTTACGCAATCGTGATATCACTGATGCTAAGATCATCGTGAACCTTAGCAACAAGACTGTGGATAAAAACAGTTTTAATGGTAATAAGGACTTTAACGAATTGTTTAAATATTTCTTTAAAGGATATCACAAATATATTACAGATGTAATGGTTCAATTAGATCCCGAATATTTCAACAGTATGCTCGATGAGTTGCAAGCAGAAGTAGATGCAGGAAAGCACGATGAAGAAATTCAAGCATAAAGAAACCGGGGATCGTGGATGGTTTATTGGCAACTTTCCACAGGCTGTAATCCAGTCTGAACACTTTGAATGTTGTTGGCAAGCAAATCCTGCAGGCAAAAAAGATATTCCCCACTATCATCTAAAAGCTACTGAAGTGCAGTTAATTGTTCGAGGTCGCATGCGCATTAACAATGAGGAATTTGGTGTAGGGGATATTTGCGTATTAGAACCCGGGGAAGCATATTACGCAGAATATCTCGAAGATACAGAAGTTTTTGCAGTTAAAACTCCCGGCGTTCCCAACGATAAATATTATATATGAACTCGAAACTGTTTAAAGCAATGCGTCAAAAAAAGAAAAGAGAAGTAGACCCTAATGCTCCACCGCGGCCTAACTTAATGACTCATGATCTTAAACTAAGAAATCAAAAGCAAGATATAGAACTGATGTCGAGAATCATTTCAGATCAATCAGAAAGACTTCGTCGATTAGAAAATAAACTTAATAATCAAACAGTTTATTTGCAAGCACTACATTCAAAACTCAAACAATAATGACCACACTTTACTTGGACATGGACGGAGTCGTTGCTGACTTCGATGAATACGCACATCGTATGCTCGGAGTCCCGCCCAGCGGGGGAATCTACCCAGACGAAATATGGATTAAGTTAGCAGCAAATCCCAGACTTTACCGTGACTTAAAGAAAACTCCTGACGCAGACGAATTAGTTGCTGAGTGTAAAAAATTATGCCATGATCTTGGATGGGAGTTGAAATTTCTTACAGCGGTGCCAAAGGGCAACGATGTTCCTTGGGCGTTTTACGATAAGATGACCTGGGCATTATTTTTCTTCCCGGATATTCCTGTAATGTTTGGACCGTACAGTAAAGATAAACATCACCATTGCCGGCGCGGCGATGTACTAATCGACGATAGAACCAGTAATATCGAAGAATGGACTGCTGCTGGTGGATTTGGTATTCAGTATAATGTAACGCAAGATGTTAAAAAAACATTAGAACAAATTAGACTTGCTATAGTAATTAGTACAGTTCCGTGGGGCGGCTAACGTCCGCAAGTTTCGTTACAGGTATAGATTTTGCCCTGGGCAATAGTTTTAGACCAAGTTCCTTCAATTTCATTAAACCAATTGATTGCGTGTTCTAATCCATGTTCCAGGGCATTGTTTTCTTTAATCAACGGTCGCAACTGAAATGTACTAGGATTACCTTGCCGACTTAACGGATAAAACCCGAGCCAACAACACGGATATATTTCTCCATTGGCTGCTATATAAATCTCTTGATGTTTTTTTGCATAGCAATCAATCGTCTTTTCTGTAATCTTAACTTTCTTTAGTGTAACATCAGGATCACTGATATATTGTTGATACTGATCGTATAGTGTATTGTAATCTGTTGATCCGATGTAGTTACCAATGATATGACTAAGTTTTTTATCTCTAGTAAAAACAGGAGTAGTATTGCGTCCAGCATCAACTAACTCAAATCGTTTAAATCCCAAAGACTTTGATAAGACTCGTGCAGTTTCAATTTGATGTTCGTTGTGCGCGAATCGTATCATTGCCCATACTGCTTCGCCGCCTGCTTGTATAAACTTAATTGCATTTTCAATTATTAAATTAAAATCAGTATACTGACGATACAACTGATGTGTATCTTCTAACCCATCTAGTCTGAATTGAACTTCTACACCAAGACTACCTAATCGTTGCCATATGTGAGGTCTCCCGGACCCATTTGTACTAATAATTATTTTTAACTGCGGGTTTGCAGCGAGGAAATACTCAACAATCGCGAGGCCATCACGTGCAGTAATGAAATCTCCATAATTGCCATTTATTAATATTTGTTCAAGTTGTTGTAAGAAAGGTATTGTAAAGATTTTTTGAGCCTGCTCTAGGCTCATGTCACATACAGGATAAGTGTCTACGATATCAACACCACGAAAATTTCGTGGACACTCAGGACACGCCGCGTTACATCTTGTACTAATTTCTAAATGAACGCGGCGTATATTTTTATATTCTAGCATCCAGTATTTAAACTATATTATTCCTCCCCGTAAAGTTTAAGAACTTCGCTTACAGCAGGATGTCTACGAACATCCTTGACTGCAAATTCCACGCCAGCAATATATTGGCTATCAAAGTCTTTAACTAGTCTTTGAAAGTCCAACAATCCGTTGTCCTTGGCTCTACGGTCAGCCTGCTGCGTGTCACCTGTTACAACCATCTTAGAGTTTTCGCCGAGTCGAGTTAGCAGCATTTTCATCTGACTTGGTGTCGCGTTTTGCATTTCATCTGCAATAATCCACGAATTTTTAAATGTCCGCCCTCGCATGTATGCTAGTGGAGCAATCTCTATATATTTTTCTTCTAGCAGACGCGATATTTCTTGTGGTCTATAATACTCTTCAATGATGTCAAAGATAGGGCGTGTCCATGGCTCCATCTTCTGATTTAGTGTGCCCGGCAAAAATCCATGTTGCTCGTCATCAACACCTACTGCAGGCCTAGTAATAACAATTTTAGAGCATTCTCCAGCTCTAAATGCTTTTAGTGCGGCCAACACAGCTAGCATAGTCTTTCCTGTACCTGCCGGACCTGCGGCAAAGACTATTAAGCGTTGGGGATTTTCTAATAAATCAATATAAGATTCTTGGTTCAGACTTTTGGGAATAAGTTGTATAGTACGACGTTGTTTTTGATACGAATCAATTTGAACTACCTGTAGTTGTGCTGCTTCGCTGCGGCGACGTTTGCTCAAGAGTACCTCCTTTATATTTGGTGGATCTTGCATGCCTAAGCTCCTTGAGTTGTGGCCTGGGCATCTTCTTTATCAAGTCCACGTAAATATTTAAGAGTTTGAAATTTTGGCTTAAACTGCGTGTTTATTTAGAATTTTTAATGCTAAGTATTAGACCGTGCCCACTCAGCATAAAGTCTATTATTTAAATCCTGCTTAACTTCAATTGCGGTAAATCCAAATTCTTGAGCATAATCAACTAACAATTTTTCCGACCATGGAAAGAAATCAATGGCCTGACATTCTCGATTTCCGTGATCCCGGCGTCCCGGGTTAACTCTCCAGTATATTCTTGCTGTTGGGTTCAATAAATTAACTACGCATTTAATTTGATTTTTAATATTTTCTTCAGGACCAAAATTTATGCTACCCAGGCAAAATGCTACATCAAATCGTTGTTCTGTAGCAAAGTCTTCGATGGTAGTTTGATAATCGGCTTGCCCAAATGCCGGATCAATTCCAACAAGATTAGCAATTAACGGTTTAAATGAATTAATACCGCAACCAACATCCAATACCCATTCTTCTGGCTTTATTTTTTTAGCTAGCGATAACCCAGAATAGTTGTAAATATTTAGGTGCCCGCGCCAGTGTATGCTAAAATAATTGTTAAGTTGCTGTTGATTCATATAATTACTTATTATGCTACCTGAAAGAATCTTTTTTACTGGCGTCCCGGGATCGCGATGGTCCGGTATCGCCCAAATATTAGAGTCTGTACCTGGATTCAATACCAGCGACCGAACTCCGGAACGTACTTACGAGCATCACTCATACACAGGACATGTAGGTGCTTATTTTGGATGGCGTATGGAGTTTGAACCACTGATCAGCTGGGTAGGACGAGAGCACATAGATCAAGCGTGGACTGAGTCTGGAGGATGTCGTCTAGTTAAAAGTCATCACTGGCCTGACAAGTTTGCTGAAATAGAACGACACTACCCCAATGATTGGATTATGTTAGTGTATCGTCCAGACATGGCTAGTTATGCTTGGTGGCACGAAGCAGGTGGGTTTCAAATAAAATACCCTAGTTATAAGTGGTATCAAGATGAAGCAGACATGCTACACGAAATTACTAGAAACAATAAACTAATGCTCGATTATGCCTGTCAGAAAAAGGCACGTTGGGAGTACTTTACTCCCGAATGGGTTTACGAACACTTTGGACATTTAGTAGAAATCCCTAAAGTTCATAATGATATTCTTGTAACTCTTATTAAATGAAATATAAAAAACTAGTAATCGAATACGGCGACGATTGCATGCCCGTTGAATATAATCTATTAGACTACGATATTGTTCAACGTTGGGCCGAACGTTTATTAGCAGCACAAGAATTTCCATATACAATTGATCATCCTAACAGATTTTACGGGCTTGACTCAATCGATCATCAAATTGAGTCTGCTATTAGTTATATTAATTCTTTATGCGATAGCATCGAAGATAGCGGAATATCAATTGAACGACGATTGAAGTCAATTGACGACCAAGACACATTAAATTATTTGCATCATATATTTGAAATACATCACGGATTATTAGACGCTAAAATATCTGTTGGCTCATTGGAGCAAAATTTATGCGACTTAAATATAGCAGTACACAGATGTGAAAGCATACAGCGTGGAGCAAAGCCTCGCCACGTGGTAACGTATTTTGGACTTCCAAAAACAAAATGTCTATTAGATACAGACTACCAACATTTTACTAACAGTTACAGGTTTGGTACGGTATATTTGAACTATGCAGAAATTGGTAAAACTTTAGAAGATTTAACCATTGACAATGATCAATATATCAGCGACAATGCATTTCAACCTTTTCGACATTATACGGCCGATTTTAATGTAAAATTTTATACAAGTGATTTGATTGAAGTAAAACAATCTCAAGATGCAATGGAAAAGTACTATTATAAAAATATAGAGTTCTTTCAAAGTAAAGGTCTTGATATTTCTAGTCCGTATCTAAAACCCGGGAGTATTCCAATAGCAGAACTTCAAACTAAGCTTAGCTTAGATGATTTAATCCCTAGGCAATTTGTAACATCAGTGAAGCTATATGAATAAAGATCACGTTTGGTACATAAAGTACGCTAGTGCTATCACTATTCTAATAGCAATGGTATTCCATGTTCTTGGATTGACTCCTTGGAATAGTATACTACAAATGATTGGTGCTGCTGGTTGGATTTATGTTGGGTGGCGCTGGAACGAACGTGCGTTAATGTTAAATTTTATTCCACAGTATTTTATTATAATACCAGGATTAATTTATATGTATTTTTATAGGTGATATTATGATGATTAATGTAACAGGTGTATATGAAACACAAGACCGTTGGCCGTTAAGGGTAACAAAACTTGAGTCAGGAGAAAGTCGTGCCTTTGATTACACAAAAGGTACTTACTATATCATGTTGCAAAATGCCAGTTATTATGCCGACACTGTTAAGTTTGAAGATGTTAATGCTGCATTTGCTGTTAATAATCATTTTACTATTAAGTGCGGCGCAGGTACAGCAGTAGTCATTGAATATCTTGGTCTTCGACTATTAGAAAGTCGTTATTATGTACAAGACACACTAGGCATGGGTAATTTAAGTTATATGGACGGTGGAACGAATACTACAGCAGTTAATCCAGGCAGACTAGGAGATCCTGTAATTAATTACGTACACTTTCCTGCTGGCATGTATCAAACCTTACACACTCACCCTAGTCATAGAATTGGTATAGTGCTTAAAGGTAGTGGGGGTATTGAACTTGATGAAAAGAAAGTATTTGATTTAAAACAAGGTGATGTGTTTTTTATGCAGCGTAATGTTCTGCATAATTTTATGTGTCCGTACGGGGAAGATGTTGTATTGTTTGTATTTGCACCAGACTCTGGTACCGGACCAACAGACGAAGTTAACCCATTAAAGATTAGAACTTATGTCGGACAACAAAGATACGCTAGATAAAAAACTACTAATTATTACTGGTCCCCAAGGATCAGGTAATCATTTGTTTAGCAGACTTCTAAGTCTTCATCCCGACGTCTCTGGATGGGAGGAGCTTAAGGAAAAGTATTGGGTTCCTAGCGATCAAGAGCCTTTTGCAGATTACTGGGTGCGTCCAGAATTACTAACTCAAGAGAAATTCTACGGTTTCCAGTACCATTTAGCAAACGTAAGCTGCCCATTTATGTACGATGGGATACGTTATATTCCTAAAATTTTAGAAGTTGCTGAGCGGGCTAAACTCATGGGCATTGATGTACAAATAGCTATTATTGTACGGGATCAAAACATTAATGCAGAACAACAAAAACGTGTTAGAGGAGAAGTTACTACTCCAATAGCACAAGAGTATTACTATAATACTCTACTAAAATCCAATATTCCTGTGCATTTTTTAGATCACGAGGCTTTTTTTCTACACAAGGAGCACTACTTACAGTGGGTCTCAAAAATATTAAATTTTCCAGTTGAGTTAGATCCTGTTAAAATTAACCAATTCATTGTTAAGGATGCTAATCATAAATATGTTAAGTATGTCAACGAATACTGGCTAGATCAGGAAGTTTGGGCAGGTATTCAATCAAAGGCGGCCCGCGGGCTAAAATAATCATAAATATCTGAGTATACACAAGGAGTTCCGGAATGGACGCAAAAAAATTTGTACAGAAAATTATTGACGAAAACCAAGCACTTTTCCGTGCTAGTCAACACAATGTTAAGGCCTACTTTGATAGTAAGCCTGCGCAAGAAGAGCTAGTTGAGCACTTCATTGGTCGTATGGTTAACGAGCGTATGAATATGGTTGAAATTAGCCACGCTATTGCCAATCTACCGGCTGACACTGACCCAATTGAACTACAACTACTAACCCAACAAGCACACGATGAAGCAGTTCACTTCCGTTTAGTTAAGGAAGTCATTGAGCACATTCAGGGTTCGCCTGTTGATGTTGAAGCTGCTATTGCTGCTGAAGCTGCAAAGCCAACTGCTAAAGGTGCCGGCTTATTGGCTAAGTATGATGCACAAGATGACGCTGCTGCTCTAGCTGCTTATCAGTTAGTCGCAGAAGGTCGTGCAGAAGCTGTTTGGAATCAAATGGCCGAGTGCATTGAAGACGAATTTATTAGCCGAGCATATGCTAAGATTGCCAAAGACGAAGGCTTCCATAGCAAAATTGGTGCTCGTAAACTAGAGCAGCTAGCTCAAGATGCAGAAACACAGGCTCGCGTTGAAGCATTAGTTAAGCAAATGCGTCGAGATTTATATGACATCAGCTGCAAGAATACTACAGCAGCCGAAGATGGTAAAAAATTAGTAGCCGACGCTTACGGTTGGTAAACTAAGAAAAGAATCAAAATACAACGGGGCATTCGTGCCCTGTTTTCAATTTATCATGAAAAAATCGACTAATGTAATTTATTATCCAGCCGGCTGTTATGGAACATTCGTTGAATGGATATTAAATTATTTTGATGGAATGGAATCAGAGCTACCATTTACTGATCACGGAAGTAGTCATAATTATACCGGTAATTTATTTTTTCCACCCGAGTTGCTTTTTCAATTCTTAGAATCTAATAGAAATGATAAATTTGTTAGATGTCATCCGCTAATAGAACAAGGAATTGATATTCATGAATATCAGTCCACACATTCAAATTTTGATATTTCACTTAACGATTTAAAATTTTTACAAACAAATTTTAATAAAGTTTTAGTCATACATCCTACTGTGGACACGTACTTATGGATGGAAAATAATTTATTACAAAAGTGTACTATTACAGAAAACATTTATGATACCTGGATAGAACCGTATGGGCATTCAAAATCTATTTTTTCTGATTCGTTGGGGGACAAAGATGTGCAGTCTCGTATACAAGAAGTTATTTCAATGGAACTCACCGATGAACATGCTCGACAATGGGGGAAAGAACGCATTCTAGATTTAGATACTTGGGAATTAAGAGAACTAATATCTTTCTATTGGTTTGAAAGAATAAACGATTCTTTAATATGTTGGGAAGAATTAAAAACAATATTTTCAACAGTAAAATTTGTATCTTTAGAAAATTTAAATCAATTTCCGCACGAAACAATTAAAAGTTGTTTGTCATTTTTTAATATAGTCGACTATAACATTCAAAATCTTGATAGTATTGTTGATATTTGGTATTCAAAACAAATTCATTGCAACAAAGATCGTGACGTTAACGAAGTTGTTGAATCGATATTGCAGAAGAAGAAACTGTCATGGGACGAAAAACACTTTAATATATTAGAGGAAGCACTTATACAGAAAAAATTATCGGCTGCAGGACTACAACTTAAATGCTTCGATATGAATAATTTCCCTACTGATACTGATAGTATATGGGGCTTTATTGAAACATGAAATTAGGTTTGAGTCAGAGAATAATTTTGCATAATAATAGAGCCTATGATTCTTTAGATCAAGGCTGGTATAAATTTTTTAGCGAGCATTTGATAGTTCCGATTCCTAATAGATTTGATTTAGATTTTGAAAAGATATCCTCAGACATTGATGCATTTATAATCACCGGGGGTGATGATAGCACTATAAGGCGCTTTGTTGAAATTCGCCTAGCAAAAAATATGTTAATTAAACAAAAACCAATAATTGGATTTTGCCACGGATGTTTTTTATTAACTGATATGCTCGGTGGTCAAATCAATGAAATCGAAGGCCACAGAAATACAACACATCAAGTTAACTATTTTGGGGAAATAATTGAAGTAAATAGCTTTCATTCTTTGTCTATTACTCAAGCACATCAAAAAGCTATAGTTTTAGCAGCAGACGCCGACGGACACTGCGAAGCATGGATAGACGGGAAAATTGCAGGTGTTGTATGGCATCCAGAGAGAATGACTACACCGTGGATTCCCGACGAAATAGAATGTTTATTAGCTAAATAGTTAAACAGGAACTAAAATGCCTACAGATATAAAAGACGTATTAGAAAATATTAAAAACATTTCAATAACAGACAGTTCATTGAACACTCTGCTAGATTTTGAAAGAGTTGTTAACGAGCTTGATTTATATGCTTTTTCCAATTGGAAAAAGGGGGAACTTATTGCTGGGCCAGTTTACGAAAAATATTTTGTAACTTGCACATTTATGTGGCCGTATAAACTTATGCCCGATCCCCGGGGCGGCGAGCGTTTATTAGATTATGGATGCGAAGTTCGTTACAAAAAAGATCACTTACAATACCCAATTAAAGTTAAAGATCCTGACGATTTTAAACCAGGTACTAAAGTCCCTAAACAAGCAAGAGTTCCTGTATGGCTAGTTGAAATTGTCATGCCCAAACAATTAATGCACGATATAAGTCAGGGTAGCATTGAATTAGAATCCGGCACTGTTGATGCGGAAGATATTGAGCAAAGTTACGAAGAAGGATTCGATGATGATGTGTATAAAACCAGTGGATCTGCTCCAACAGCAGCCAATCAAGGAGTTGAACAATGAACCAGTTAACTGAGGGCTTAGAACAAAATGATCTTAAAAGATTAGTTCATCCTGAGCTACATCTCGATGAATATAAAAGTAAAATGGGCAAAGATGAAGATATTGTAGTTTTAAGTTTTAAAGTTACAGGTAAAGAACCAGCTTCGGATCTGGTTAATTTCATTGAAAAAGGATACGACTGGGTTATTGATGCCGATATTAGTTCTGGGGAAATGGACGACGGAGATTACTTAGTATTTGTTGAAGCAGATCGAGATGCTTCTATACCAAATAACATAGAAAAACTAGTAACGGATATACTAGAGCTAACAGATCAAAAGTTATCTGATTGGAGTGTTTATTTTAAAACCACACCTCACCCAACAGAATTAACTTTAGAAAATATTAAAGCGCATTTACCGCTCTCCAGTGAGGATTATCGACGTCGTTTTGGTACTAAGGAACTTGACGAAATGCGCAATGCTGCTGGAGTTCCTGTACACACTAAAGCACCAAAAAACGATTATACCCAATCGCTGCGTAGTTTAGCCGGCATTCTTTAATCCAAAAACCATAAATACTGTATCAAGGATACAGTATGTGGATTCTAAGTTTCTTACCAGATAGTTTCATTCTATACGTAGTTTATCTAGCAATGGCAGCAGGCGCCGTTGGAATTGTGGCTAGCTACGTAATCAAGTTTATTCCCTTTCTTAACATATACAGAACTCCGATACAAATTGCAAGCATAGTTTTATTCTGTGCTGGCGTGTACTGGTACGGCGGTTACGATACAGAAATGGCCTGGCGTAAGCGTGTTGCTGACATGGAAGAAAAAGTACGGGCTGCAGAAGAAAAATCTCGAGAAGCAAATAAAAAATTAGATAGCAAAGTAGTCGAGAAAACTAAAGTTATACGAGAAAAAGGCAAGATACGAATTGAGTATATTAACAGATTAGTTGAAGGCAAGACTACAGAAATTGTTAAAGATATGAGCGCCGAGGAACGTGCAGAGTTTGAACGCAAACAAAAAGAATTACTAGACGCCATTAAAAACTGTCCAGTACCTAGAATCATTGTAGAAGAACATAATAAGGCAGCGGATCTAAAATGAAATATCTGATTGCATTAACTATTTTATTAACTGGCTGTTCTACTACTGTTCCAGTTAAACGAAACTTCCCGGATGTACCGCAGTCAATGACTGTGTTATGCCCCGAATTAAAAAAGATCGAAGGTGATCCAGTCTCTATTGTTGACCTGCATAAGACCGTGGTAGAGAATTACACACTGTATCATGAGTGTGCTGTTAAAGTCGATGCTTGGAACGAATGGCATCGAACACAAAAAGAAATATTTGAAAGCGTAAAATGAAAAAGTTATTTGTATTATTTTTTGTTGTTTCGTTGTCAGGATGTGCGGCAGTAGACACTGTAAAGAAATACTGGCCTAGAGACCACGATCCGGTAATGTTTGATAATTTAGTATCAGCAAGTATAGCAATAGACCAAGTTCATTGCGAAAATCCAGACTGGAGTCAAGTGGTGATTATCGCAAATCAATTATCACGTGCAGCAGAATGGCGTGCAGATCCTCAAACAGAAAACTTAAAAGGTCTTTTAAAGCATGCAGAACGCATGAGCCTAGGTAATAGCAAAACATTTTGCGAATTGGGCAAAAAGACCGCAGCACAAAGAATAGACGCAGCACGATCTGCATGGAAAGGAAGATAAATGGCTGATTTAGAAAGTGTAATTGAGGACATCGCTTTAGAGTATGCAATGGGCAATATTACAAAAGAAGAGCGTGATTACATGCTAATCGAAGTTAGAGATGTTCAAGCAGCACAAGAATGTGCAGGCAATGAAGAAAAATTTAGATACATTGTTCAAGCCTGTAACGTAGCAATGGCAGTAGTTTAAAAAAAAGGAGCTTTTATGCAATTAACAGTAAGTCAATTAAAAGAAATGGTTCACGGCATTCCCTATGCTGACCATTGGTGCAATGCACTAAATCAGTTATTACCTGATTATGAAATAAACACACCTAAGCGTATAGCAGCATTTATTGCTCAGTGTGCTCATGAGTCTGGTGGATTTAAGTTCTTATCTGAAAACTTGAATTATAAAGCAGACAGTTTAATGAAAGTATTTCCAAAATACTTTCCAACAAAAGATCTAGCCGAGCAGTATGCTAAAAAAGGCGAAAAGATTGCCAATAGAGTATATGCCAATCGCATGGGCAACGGTGACGAAGCCAGTGGAGACGGATACAAGTATCGTGGTCGTGGACTAATTCAATTAACTGGTAAAACAAACTACACATGGTTTGCAGCATCATTAGAGATTAGTCCCGAAGAGGCTAGCGATTATTTAGGTACATTCGAAGGTGCAGCACAATCAGCATGTTGGTTCTGGGAAAACAACAATCTAAACAAAGAAGCAGACGCTGGAGATATTAAAACCATGACTCGCAAGATCAACGGCGGTTATATTGGTCTAGATGATCGTATTAAACATTACAACCATGCACTGCATGTTATGGGAGTTAAGTAATGAGATATATGTCATTAATAGCGATATTTCTATTAGCGGCATGCTCAGAAAACTATCGTTATCCCTGCCAAGATCCTGACAATTGGGAGACCAAACAGTGCAAAAAACCATATTGTAGTGCCAATGGTACATGCCCGGAGGATTTGACACATTACGAAAAACAAAACGTAACCATAGATAAAAAAGGTCATGAGGTTTATACCCCAGCTGAACCACAAACAACAAAAAAAGGAGATTGTAAATGATTAAGGATATTTGGGAAGGACCAAGATACACAACTGAAGAATTAAATGCTCGCTTAAAATTCTTCATCGGTATCGTACTAGGTCTAACACTGTTTGGTATTGTTTTTGTAGTGTTATATAGTCTTATCTTTGTAACACAACCAATGAACGGAATGAGCCCAGTTGATAACAAGTTCTTTGAACTTATTATTCCTATCGCTACATTCTTAACTGGTACACTGTCGGGTATTATGTTAGCCGGGGATGATAAAGAGTTAAGAGCAAAAGCAATTGATGCTGCTAACAAGCCTTATACTCCACCACCATCTTCGCCTTCGCCAATGGCGGCACCTAAGCCATTTAGTCCCGCACCAATGGCAATGGCAGCAGCACCTATAGCAGCAGCCGAACTAACTGAAGTTAAAATGGTAAACGGCAAACCTGCTCCAATGCAGCCCGATTTCCCGGAGATTTAAATGGGCTTTTTAACCCAAATGCTTTCGGGCGAAGGAGAATCAAACCCAAGCAGTAAGAGAGTCATTACATTTCTGGCTTTCTTACTGTGTGCAGCCGGGTTTGTTGCAGAAATGTTTTTTGAAAAGAAAGTAAACCCAACTACCTTTGAGTATATGATGTATATTGTATTAGGTGGATTGGGTTTTACAGCATCAGAAAAATTCGTTAAAAAGGAAAACACAAAATGAAATATATATTTGCAGCAATGATTAGCGTATTTGCACTAACCGGTGCTTATGCAGCAGAAACAAAAAAGGTTTGCATGAAAGAACTTGACAACAAAACTAAGAAAGAAAAAGAAGTTTGTAAAACTGTTAAAGTTCACAAGAAGTTAGAAGGAACTAAGATCGAAGACGTTCAAAAGAAAAAGTAAACAACTTTATATTTTGATAAAACGGTCAGTGCGAGAGTATTGACCGTTTACCTTTTGTACTATATAATTATACTATGACACATTACGCGACCTTAGGAGTTTCCGAAAACGCCAGTGCAGACGAAATTAAAAAGGCATATCGCAAACTGGCCAACCAACATCACCCCGATAAAGGCGGGGACACTAACCAATTTCAAAAAATCCAAGCAGCATACGATGCAATCGGTGATGAGAGTAAACGGGCTCAATATGATGCAGAACGGCAGGGATTGGGCGGCTTTCGATTTACTGTAAATGGACACGAAACGTCCGGCATTCCTCCCGAAATGGAAGATATGCTACGTAATTTTGGATTTGGATTTAGTTTTGGGCCTGGATTTGCTAATCAAGGTAATCCATTTTCTCAATTCCGACAGCCTAGAAGAAATAAAGATATACAAATTGATATTACTGTATCGCTGTCGAGCACCTTAGAAAATCAAACAAAAACAATTTTGGTACAAAACACCAACAATGAAAAATATCCCGTGGAAGTTAAGATCCCTCGTGGTGTGAGACCAAATAGTACCATAAAATATCCCGGGCTCGGTGATAATTTTTTTAATACCTTAGAAAGAGGAGATTTGTATGTAAGAATACAAGTCGAACAAGACAGTAGATTCTTAGTCGAAAATCTTGACCTTATTATGAATGCCGAGATTAATTGCATTCAAGCAATGCTCGGTGATCAATTGACCATCGAAGGTCTTGATTATAAACAATTTATTGTTACTATCCCAGCCGGAACTCAACCAGGATCTAGATTTAAGATCCCACATCAGGGCCTGTATTCAATGAATCAAAATAGTAGAGGAAACTTAATAATTTCTGTTAAAATTACTATACCAAATAATTTAACTGAGTCTCAAACTCAAACACTTAAAGAATTATTCCACAACCAATAAATATTTTTATGCTACAGACAAATCCTGAAATTGATCACGTTGTATCCGAAGCAACAGACTTTGCAAAAAAGCTTAGTCACGAATACGTAACAGTCGAGCATGTATTTCTTACTATGATTCGTTACGATCCATTTAAGCAACTGTTAGAAGAGTACGGAGCCGATGTATCTAGTCTAGATGCCGAAATCGAGGCATACCTCGAGGAACAAAAGTATCTGGTACACCCAGGAAAAGATCCTAAAAAAACTCACACACTTGAAAGAGTATTTAACAGAGCATTTACACAAGTTCTTTTTAGCGGAAGAACTCATATTCAAATGATGGACTTATTTTTAAGTATCCAATCTGAGTCTAACAGTTATGCTCACTACTTTATGGTTAAGTATGGTTTGGATCGTGCTAAACTAGTCGAACTTTACAATAAAAAATATCGATCAGATTCTGCTAGTTCTATTTCTACCACTTCTCAAGCCGATAAAGTATTAAATCATTATTGTCAAAATTTGAATACACAAGCGATCGAAGGAAAAATTGATCCTGTCATTGGTAGGGATAATGAGTTTTCTGAAATTACTGAAATTTTAGCTCGTAGAAATAAAAACAATATACTAATGATTGGTGATGCAGGTGTAGGAAAAACTGCTATTGCTGAAGGATTGGCTTTATCTATTGTTAACAAAAATGTACCTAAGTTTTTAGAAGAATATACTGTTTATAGTTTAGACATCAGTAGCCTACTTGCTGGTTCGAAATATCGAGGTGACTTTGAAGAAAAAATTCACGAAGTTCTTGCAGCATTAAATGTTAAAGAAAAATCGATATTGTTTATTGACGAAGCACATCAAATGAGAGGCGCCGGGTCTGGCAGTCAAAGTTCTGTTGATTTTAGTAACATTATTAAGCCAGCACTAACAAAAGGTCGTATCAAAGTTATCGCAAGCACCACGTGGGAAGAATACACACAAAGCTTCGAAAAGGATCGTGCGTTGATGCGCAGATTCCAACGACTAACCATTGACGAACCAAGTCCTTCTGTAGCTAAGGAAATTTTACAAGGTCTTCGCGGAAACTTTGAAAAATTTCATAACGGTGCTATTACCAATGATGCCATTGACGCAGCAGTAGATTTAAGTGTTCGATATCAAACAGATAAAAAACTTCCCGATAAAGCAATCGATTTAATCGATGCCTGCTGCGCAAAACTAAAAATTAATAACGAAAGTTGGGTAGTGACTAGGGTTGATATTATCAATGAGTTAAGTAAAATTACTAAGATTCCTATTGACCAAATTGGTGGGCAAGATAGCAAGCAAAATATCGGTAACCTTGAATACAATATTAAAACTAAATTGTACGGACAGGATCAAGCTGTTGAAAATGTTTTAGAGAAAATTTACATTAGTCGTGCCGGACTCAAGTCAATTAATAAACCAATTGGTAACTTCTTATTTTCGGGCCCAACTGGTACTGGAAAAACAGAACTTGCTAAACTATTAGCAGAAAATTTAGGTATGAAACTATTACGTTTTGATATGAGCGAATATCAAGAGCGTCATGCTGTTGCCAAACTTATCGGCGCCCCCCCGGGTTATGTTGGATACGATGATGGTAATCTTGGAGGAGGGGTGCTTATATCTGAAATTGAAAAAAATCCTAATTCTATCATTCTAATGGACGAGATTGAAAAAGCTCATCCGGATGTTAGTAATATCTTACTACAAATGATGGACGAAGGAATGATAAGCAGCAGCAATGGTAAGCGAGCTAACTGCAGAAATTCGATTATTATTTTAACTAGCAATCTTGGTGCAGCCGATAACGAAAAAAATACCATTGGATTTAATAAAAATTTACAAAAAACCAATGAGGATGAACGAGCAATAAAAAGTTTCTTTGCGCCTGAATTTAGAAATCGATTAGATGCTATTGTTAAATTTAATAAATTAGATGATCTGAGCATGCGTAAGGTCGTTAACAAATTTATCAATGAATTAAACGATTTATTATCTGATAAGCAACTGCGAGTAAGATTAACAGAAGCAGCAGTTAACGAATTAGTACAAAAGGGATTTGATCCTAAAATGGGAGCAAGGCCATTGCAAAGAAAAATTAATGATTCAATAAAAGTTCCGTTAAGTAAACGTATCTTATTTGAAAATATTTCACCATCGAGCACTATCGTAATTGATTATGCTAATAACGAGTTTACATTTCAACCAATTGCTACTACAGATTTAACACATAGAATAGACGATAATGGATACATTATTTTGGAAGAACCTGCTGCCGAGTATTAATATTCTTTCGTCGTCGAAGCAGTTTTATAATCAATACCATTACAAACTGGATATACTAGCTCCCGGATGTAAGAGTATTCGTTGCGACGATATTGCTGATGATGTTAGTAAAAGACGAGATTGGGTTAGAGATTATAAACGTCAAGGGTCTTGGTATAATAAAAAACTATACAAGCATTTACAGGAAGCAGATGTTGGATTTTTATATAGCCTCAAGGATCTTTATTATGAATATCCTGATGTAAAAATACGAACTGAAGAACCCAAAATATCTGTATACGCCACAGACGAATTAATGCTACAATCTATAGCTCAATCAATTGATCCGGATCGTAGAGATAAAATCATTTCGATCACCGGCCCTGCTAACAACGAAGTTAAAGCGTTACTAGACAAGAATGTAGTATTGGTAAAAAATCCTCCAAAGTATCGTTATAGAATTTGGTTTAAAGAAAAACAATTTAGTTTCGAAACCAGATCTCAAATACTCTCGTACTTATTAAGTTTAGGAGATTTGATTCGTATGTCCGAACATACACGGGAAAGTTTAAGTAAACCACACGACTGGATCTGGGGCTCGTATGTTTATTCTAACGATAAAGGTATAGCAACTTTTATCAAATTAATTAATCCAGACATTATTCGAGAAGTTTCTGAGTTCGTTTGCTTGGAGAATAAATAGTTACATTATTCAAGGAGCCAACAATGGCAAAAGTACATGAAGAAGTGATTGTAATCACTGTAAGCAAATTAGTTAAAAACGACGACAATCCGGGCACACTGCTAACTGAAGATGTTGGTATGGCGCTCGAACAAGTAGCACAAGAATTACTTGGCAACGATGTTGTTGTTGAAGTAAACAAAGCCTAATCAAATTTAACCAAGAGAGAAAAATCAATGACCAAAAAAGTAATTGGAGACAATGCCTCTACACAGGCAAGCGCAGTGGCAGCAATCAAAGAAGCAGCAGCCCAACGCAGTGGTGCATCACCAAGCCCACAAGATGCAGTATCGTTAATCAAGGCAGCAGCCGCAAAGCAACAAACGGCGCCTCAACAACAAGGTGTACCGTTTGATTTTACCAAGTGCCACTTGCACATTGGCATGCCTTGCTATGGTGGTAATGTAAGTGAACCCACAATGACTTCGTTACTACGTTTTATTCTTATGGCGCAACAAGTTGGACTTAACTGGTCCTTAGACACTATGGTAAACGAGAGCTTAGTTACTCGTGCCCGGAATAACCTAATGGCTAAGATGATGACCAATAAAGCAGCTACACACTTTATGTTCATTGATGCAGATATTCGTTTCCAGCCAGAATCTATACTACAGATGATGGCCTGTGACAAAGACGTAATTGGTGGATTGTATCCTAAAAAAGCACTACCAGTTAACTATGTTATTAATCTAAAGCGTGAAACTAAAGTACAAGGCGATATTTTCACCGTAGACACAATGGGCACAGGTTTCTTGCTATTTAAACGTCATGTTTATGAAAAACTTTGTGAGGCACACCCAGAAACAAAATATGTCGACGATGTTGGGTTAGGTAAACAGTATGAACCTACAATGTACAGTATCTTTGATGTTGCTATCGACGAAAAAGGTCACTATCTGTCAGAAGATTGGTTGTTTTGCCGCAGATGGTCGGCACTGGGCGGAGAAATCTGGGCACATGGCAAAGTATTGTTGAATCACATTGGACACTATGAATTTGTTGGAGATCTAAGCAAAATGCCACAATTTGGCCCAAGTGGCGATGCACCAAAAATTGATGCTGGTCCTGCTGCTTTACAAGATGCTATTAAAATGGCACAAAAGGCTCCGGCATAATGTCCGATGCAGAACAGTTGACTTTTAAAATTGGACTCAGTGGTACTAGTTTAGTTAAAAGTCCTCAAGTTCGAATCAGTGTTGATGACAACGTATTCGTTGAATCAACACTGTCAACGGGAATCAATAACATTGATTTTTTTGAATTTTCTGCTGACTTAGTTGAAGGCGCTCATGAACTTACAATAGAATTATTAAACAAGCTGAGTTCTGATACAAAACTCGACAATAACGGAAATATTGTCGAAGATATGCTATTAAACATTGATAGTATTGAAATCGACAATATTGAAATCGCATCATTGAAGTGGTCTGAAAGCATATATAACCCTATATATCCCGATAATTACCTCGATGATCAACAAAAATCTATCAAAAATGTAAAAAATTGTGTAACCCTAGGTTGGAACGGGACATGGAAATTACACTTTCAAAGTCCATATTATCTTTGGTTGCTAGAAAAGTTCTGAGTCATTATTAAATAAATATAACAATAGCATATTAGAGATTACATGTTTATTGTTAATTTATTTGAATCCAATATAGAAGAGTCCGGGGCACAGATAGTAGTATTGTATCCCGGACGATTCCAACCCTTTCATTTAGGACACAAAGAAGTATTTCGTGCTCTGCAAAATAAGTTCGGTCGCGACAACGTTTTCATATCAACTAGCAATAAAACAGAAATTCCAAAAAGTCCATTTAATTTCTCGGACAAGTTTAAATTTATGATTGCTGCAGGGGTTCCTGCTGATCGTATATTAGAAGTCGCTAGTCCCTATAAGCTCCCTGCACAATTTGACCCAGAAAATACAATTTTTATCGTTGCTGTCGGTGCGCCCGACGCCGATAGACTAAAGCCCAACAGCGTTAAAAAAGATGGAAATCCTAGTTACTTTAAATCATTTACAAATATTAAAGGAGCTACCACCGCCGATAAGCATGGTTATGTTATCATCGCCGACGAACGAAATAAAGTTATAACCATTGGAAATGATCAAGTTGACGTAAGTCACGGAACCCAGAGCAGAGCAGCATGGAATGCTGTTAGAAAAAATCCCAAAGGGCGTAGCCAATTCTTGCTACAAATGTACGGGAGAGATGATCCGGAGCTAGGAAGAATACTAGACAAAATTCCTGCAGAATTAAGTGAAAATTTAGAAGCTGATCCAGAGCTAGCAAGAACTGTTGATTATGCAGTCGGACATTATCCTAATGTTAAAGACCGCGGCGAAGCATTTATGAAGTTTGTGCAGCGTAGTTTAAAACATGGTCTAGAAACAGATGTTGATCAGCAACAGAAAATCAATGATTTAACTAAAGAAATCAATGACATTAAAAGATCCATATCACAAAAGAAACTTTCTGAAGAAGCAGCTGGAGTTGGTGTAGTTAGTAACAGTAAAGATCCTAGGTACGTAATGGCTACTATGGGTGATCAAAATGATGTAACTGCTGCGACATTGCCCAAGATGATGGCCGGATATCATCTTAATAAGAAATACAAAAAATTAAAAGAAGAAATCGATACACTAAAAGAAAAATGGTCTGCAAAATATAAGCGTAGTATTAACTGCAATAGCCCAAAAGGGTTTAGTCAGCGAGCTCATTGCCAAGGGCGAAAGAAATCATGATTCATATGTCGTGTGATGTATATTGTCATTGGAGCGAACAAGCACCGAGCTATCGTGTTTATGTCGACAACGACATGTTAGTTGAAAGAACTTTCCGCTGGCCGGGGTATCAAAATTATGTTAAAGAGCATATAATTTGTAAATTAGATTCAGGACTGCATGTAATCAGAATTGAAAATTGTTCCAGCAACGGAAAATTTACTCTAGATAATTTTGTCATTGAAGGATCTTCACGAGTACGATCCCCCGGTGATCCCGATGACCGGTATACATTTAGAACATAAATATTTTTATTAGGTAAAACAAATTATGAAACCAACAGAATTTATTGTAGAAAACAGCGTAATTGCACAAGAAGCAGATTTAATGCATGCTGACCACGAAGTGCAAATGGCTCGCAGCCAGATGTATTCGGCTGCGCAAGCAGCGATCGAAATACATCGTTTGTTAAAAGACATCAGCGAGCTACAAGGCATTGAAGGTTGGGTAGCTAGCAAATTAACTTTAGCGAGCGAGTATTTAGAAAGCGTAAGAGATTACTTAAAGTACGAAGCTGCTAGTGAACAAGCAGATCAGCCAATGGTGTTTGCCGAGGATGCCGCAAATTATGCGTTAGATTCTCTGTTAAATGAAGGATACACTGGTAGAGAAACCAAAGACGGAACATGGCGTGTGTTTAAAGATGGTCAATCTGTAGCCGTTGCGGGGCCGTTTAAATCAGCTGAAGAAGCAAATGCATGGATTAAAAAACAGGATAAGAAAAAGACTGTTTCTGAAATGGCCAGTGCCGGAGGAACAGGTGCAGGCGGAATCGCTGTTAGCATGAGCGGTGGATCAGGAAAACCAGGAACAGGTAAACCAAAGAAAATTGGCAATGCTGCTAAGATGAAAAAAGTACAAGTAGGCAAAGGCATTTACTAATGAGCGATATGCGTAAGCTGCTAGAAAGCATGCATAAATTTGCTGGCCAGGCAGTAGGACAAAAACCCGGTGACCAGGTTAGGGGTAGTGAACCTATGCCTCGTAAGGGCGGAGGGAAAAAACATCCTTTTAAAGGGCGATTAGTAGGTGCAAGCGAATCGATTGAAGAAGAGTTAAAAGAAGAATTCAATAGATACCTGTCAGAGTATGGTGCACCAGGATCGGCCATCAGTCATATGCAGCAAGGTGCTAATCCTCAAGAAATTGTAGCTATGAAACAACAAGAAGTTGCACAAAAAGCCGAAGCTAATGCACAAATTCAAGAACTTCAAGCTCAAGTAGCAGCGTCAAGATCGCAAATCGCCGGATTAAATCGAGCTTTTCCGCAAGGAGCCAATCCAGTCGAAAAGGCAATGGCGTTAAAAGATATTAACACTCAGAAAACACAATTAAGTAGACAGGTTGAAGAATTAATGCAGCAAATATCTGCTTTACGCAAACAAACAATGTAAGAGAGAAAAAATGTTTATAAGAGAATTTTACAATTTAGATGAAAAGCCCGGTTGCAATATGACCGAAGAAGGTCGTAGTTGCCCTGAGCACGGTCTTACTGAGTGTCCCGGTTACAAAATGATTGAAACATCTGCTCGTGACAAACTACATCAGCGTCATCAAGAGTTGCGTAAAAAATCAGGATTGCCTAATCCCAATTACTACAAAGAATTACTAACTACATTCGATTTACCCGACGAAGAACGCTGGGCAAAAGTAGCAGAAATTAAAAAGAAATACGGTGTGTCTGAATCTTTTAATCGCGGTAAAGTTGACTTTAATTTTAATATTGATGATCTAAGGAAATTGGAAAAAGTTCACGATATTGATAAGTTAAGGGAATTAGCATTTGAATTAATTAGTCAACCTAGTGCTAGACCAATGAAGCCAGAAAAAGTTGAATGGTTTAGAAATACGTTAATGGGCATGAAATCCCGTATGCATATTATTAAATTAATGTATGATTTATTACTAAGTGGCGAAGGTCATGCTGTCATTGGTACTAAGCATAGCATGAAAGCCAATACCTACAGAGATCGTTTCGGCGAAGGTGTAGAAAAAATTTCAATGACCGACTACGATCAATGGCGTGATAAAATTGAATCGCTAGATGGTACAGTTCATCCACAAAAAAATAGAACTCATTTAGTAGCACAGAGTTGGGACGGTGAGATTATAGGTGAATTTGATCTACAACACAAACAAGGATACATTAAACCTCGTGACGTAAAAGAAGCACAAGTGTGGTCAAGTCCTAATCAAAAGATGCAGCACCATACTGAATTCCCACATACGCACACCGTAGCCAGAGATATTCGTAACAGCATGACAGGCGATGTTATGTTGCAAAAAGGTGAGAGATTAAGTGAATTGGGAGATAATCTGTGGTTGAACTTAGACACAGGAGTTCAACCTTTTAGAGTCGAGGATGGCGAAAGACGTGGACTAATCGTAAAAGTAAAACAAGATGTAGAGGAAGCTATCCCTTACGCATTAAGTGCTGCAAATGCTGCTGCCGAATACCGACGTCAAGGTGCTGCTGGGGGTGGTTATCGAGGCAGAATTGATATTCCAGTTCAGTCTCGAGAAGATTATGTTGCTGCGGGTAAGGCACTGTCAAAGGCCGCAAAAGCCGCAGGACAAAAAATTGATTATGGTTTAAGTGATGGTGTTATGAGCATATTCTCCGATTCAATGACATCAGACGAGTTAGACGAATTCATTGACCACGTATTGGATCAAGGCTTAGCGGAAGCTGGACCATTCAGCTACGGTGCTAAGAAGCCCAAGAAAGGTAGTGTCGCAGACTTAGCGGCCAAGAAACGCAAGGAGCAGGAACGAGGTAAACAGCCCATTGAACCTCTTGATCAGATGGTTGGTGTTGCTAAGGTACTCCCAAAAGATGTGGCGGAAACTTCAGACTACTTCCGTCGTAGACAGCGTGAAGAAGAAATTATTAGTGGTAAGAAATCTGCTCGTAAAAAACAACCGGCACAAACCAGTGACTATGCTCGTCGAAGAGAGCAAGAAAAGAAACAAGATGTGGCGGAAGGCTATTGGCAAGATGCGGTAAAGAAAGCAGAAGCTTCCAAGGAGGCCAGAAAAGGCAAACCATTTGAAAAAAATCCCCTTAGTCACGACAAGCACGGTGTTTACAAAGGTGACAAGGATTTAGCGGGTGATCCGGTACCAAAAAAGAAAAAGCAAGGTGTAGGCGAAGGCGTAACTAGTCCAGAGATCAAACAAGCATACGCTGATATTATGAAAACTAAGCCTCATACACCCGAGCGTAAGGCAGCAGTAAAGAAGTACCAAGCACTTCGTACTGACGCTCTTGAAAAGAAAAAACAAGATGTAGAGGAAGCAAAACATTTCCGTACTGCTTATGGTTGGGCCGGAGGCCGTAACGAAAAAACTGGTAAAATGTATAAGCATCCAGAACAAATCAAAGCGGATAGACAGAAGAAGCAGGGAATCAGCAAAGATGCCGAAACCGAGTTTCATTCTAAGCTTGATAATCTTGTACATGATACGTTTGGGAAGCGTCGAGGCGAAATGGAAGAAAGCCTAATGCCCGGCGAATACTATACCTTTAAAGTATATTTTGACGATGGCTCTGAAGAAACATTAAACTTCTCCAGTGATGATATTGATTGGGATAAGGTCGGAGCCCGGCGTGGTAAAAAAGTAGTCAATGTTAAACGCCAAGGTGGTATACAAGGATCTCCCTACGGTGGTTCTACCGCAGATCCATATGCCGGTGCAAGAGAACGTCAAGATCAAGAACGTGCAGCACAAAGAGCATACGATCGCCGTCTAAGCGAAGACATTGAAAAGTATGTCGAGGAATTAGAACGTGCCGGATATGGTGTAGTTACAGAATCTGCCACTGCTTGTCCAGAGTGTGGCGGCCCTGCTTATAGTAATCAAATACTTGCTGAAAAACAAGATGCTTGTTATCACAAAGTTAAAAGTCGTTACAAAGTATGGCCTAGTGCCTATGCAAGTGGTGCGTTAGTTCGTTGCCGTAAAGTTGGTGCTAAAAACTGGGGTAACAAAAGTCAGAAATGAAATACAGAGAGCTACTAGAAGCCTGTTGGAAAGGATATCATAAAGAAGGCATGAAAACCATGTTCGGAAAAAGGTATCCCAACTGCGTTAAAAATAAAAAATCCAACGAAGACATTGATCCATCTCAGTTTGCAGAATCGGAACTAGAAGAAGATTTACGTAAATGGTTTAAAGAAAAATGGGTACGTTTTGGCCCAGATGGAAAAATTCGTGGCGAGTGCGGCGGCAGAGATAGTGGTGAAGGTAAGCCAAAATGTTTGCCAGCTAGAAAAGCTCATGCACTAGGTAAAAAAGGTCGTTCTAGTGCTGCTGCTAGAAAACGCAGAGAAGACCCCAACGCAGAGAGACATGGCAAAGCAATTAATGTAGCCACTAAAAAGAAATGAGAAATTTAATTAATTTAGTAGAATCAGCAGGGAAAAATTGTCCACGTGCTACATACGATCTAGAACTAAATGTCAAAAATAGACAGATAGCTATAGACAAGCATCATTATGGTCCGGCTAATCCAGACCGTCCTGGTAGATACTGGAAAGATGCTGCCCGGCAATGGGGTATAGACGAAAAGACTGCAAAGACAATGCAGTGTGCTAATTGTGCTGCTTTTAACATCTCAGACAGTATGTATAAATGTATACACGATGGCATGGGCAGTGAAGCATATAAGGCAGAGAGAACCAGAGAAGCAGCAGACCTAGGCTACTGTAATTTATTGCATTTTAAATGCGCAGGGTCACGTAGTTGCGAACTTTGGATCACTGGTGGACCAATAGTTAAAGATTGATGAAAGACTTTATACTTACTAATAACACGTGGAACCCGGAAGGATATTGGTCACAAGCACTTCCGGGTTTTTTCGCACCAAAAATATATCATCTGGAATTATTTGATCAAAACGGGTATGATTTAACTGAATTAGAAAAGTTATTTGCTCGAGTAAATTTAACAGAAACAGAGTCTCATCGCAGTCACAGAACAGCAATCAAACAGACATGGTTTGATCAAATTGACAAGGTCGAAGGTGCTATACTTAACCATAGTTTACTATTTGAACGCAAAGGATATACAGGCGAAGCACTAAGTCAACTAAAAATGTGGACCAAGTACTTTCCCAGAATCTGGCAACTGATTAGCTTAAGACCAAAATGGGGATTAGATTTTAGTATGGATTATGCAGACCTATATGGTAACTGCTTTGAAATACTACACTGGGAATATGATGGCTTTGATTATGCTGAAATGTTGTGGATTAAAGAATATGTTGAACCAATTCTTAATAGTATAGATTGGAACGATGCAGCAATTGCTTTATTAAAAAGAAAATCAGAATGGCATCATCTGGACTTTTTTGCACAGAGTGAATATAAGTGTAAATATTTTGGTATCATGCGCGAACGTTTTAAAATGGTAGCATGGGACTAATTTTTCAAGGAGACTAAAATGGCAAAACCATCAACCGCAGGCAAAACAAGCATTAAACATGTAGTAAAACTTACTAGTCAAGGTGGCCGCCGAGCAAAAACTAGTGCAATGAATAAATCCGAAAAAAGATCCTTTAAGAAAAATCGAGGACAGGGTAGATAAATACTAACATGGAATCTTTACATCAAGCTCTTAAAATAGCTTTTGCTAGCGAATTTGCTTTTTATTTAAAAGCTCACTACTTTCATTGGAATGTTGAAGGGCCAAATTTTAAACAGTTGCATGATTTATTTGGTCTTATATACGAAGAAGTATATGACAGCATCGATACCTTTGCTGAAAATATTCGAAAAGTAGGTGCATATACCCCTGGGTCTTTTACAAGATTTAGTACATTAAGTGGAATCAATGACGAGACCGAAGTTCTACCACCCGAAGCAATGCTAGCAGAATTGTTACAAGATTCAGAAAAAATGAGCGAGATGTTTCGTATAGTATTTAAAGCGTCGGAAGAATTAGGCTTACATGGACTAAGTGACTTCTTAGCAGGACGTCAAGACGCACACGATAAGCATTCTTGGATGTTACGATCAACGCTTAAATAAATGCTATAATAGCATTTGATTTTCAATAATGATAAACTTAGATAAATCGATTGGCGATAACTTCTGTTATGCGCCATGGACTAACATCCACATCAATACACAAGGTACATTTAAAACTTGTTGTGCGGGAGAATCATATATCGCAGATCTACAAGTAACTCCTATTCAAGAAATTTTAAATTCTAAATTATTATTAGACATTAAAGATAAAATTGTTAACAATCAATATCATTCAAATTGCTCTCAATGCGTTCGGCAAGAAAAAATGACTTCTAATAGTGAGCGTAGATGGTACGACGATATTTCGCAAACAAAAACGATACCTATTAAATCAATCGAAGAAAATCATTTACAGAATCTCGATATTCGCTGGTCTAATACTTGTAATTTAAGTTGTGTGTATTGTGGTGCCGAAGCAAGTAGTCAATGGGCAGCACATAAAAAAATACCAATCGAACGTTTAGATTACAGCAATACTTTTCTGGGTATCATTGAGTATATTGATTCAAATCGATTGACATTAAAAAATTTAGGACTTCTTGGCGGCGAACCCTTATTACAAAAAGAAAACGAGCAATTGTTAGATGTAATTGATGCGGACGTAAACATAAACTTAATAACAAACTTAACTGTTCCCTTAGAAAATAATAAAATTTTTAAAAAACTTTTAGAGAAAAATCGCGTAGTCTGGGATATTAGTTTTGATACTGTTGAAGAAAAATTTGATTATGTAAGGCATGGTGCCACATGGAATCAAATCTTAAAGAATATTAAATTCTTGCAAGATGCTATTAAAGACAAACCAAATCATATTATTGGAACAGCGGCAGTATATAGTGTTTACAATGCATTAAATTTATCCTCGTTACATCAATATTTTTTAGAAAATAATTTACCTACTATTAGATGGAATGAATTACACTTCCCTAATCAATTATCTGTAGTTAATCTGCCAGAAAAGTTTAGATTAATTGCAGCTGATGAATGTGAAAAATCAATTGAGTTCCATCGCTGGCATAGACAAAAAACATGGTTGCAAGAAATGGCCAACAGCCTGCGGCAAACAATAAATGACAAAACAGATTGTGAATATCTTTACAATTGGCATGTTAGACAAGAAAATGAATTTTGGCCCGACTTTAAATATAAATTTGCCGAGTTATGGCCGGAGTACAAAGAATGAGAAATGTTTACATTCACGGCGCAAGTGCCACTAGTGAAAGTTTTAATTATATTAGACAACAAATTGGTAAAGACAGCGATATAGTCGTTAACTATGATAGTCGTAACGGATTCGAAAAGAATCTTGACGATATGAAAAAATTATTAGACAACGAAGAAAAGATTTTTTTTATTGCCCATAGTCTAGGTGGTATATATTCTTTACATTTAGCAGATTATTTTCCTAATAAAGTATTGGGAGCAGTAACACTAAGTACCCCATATGGTGGTGCAGAAATTGCAGATGTGGCAAAATACTTTTTACCTTACAGTAGATTGTTAAAAGATATTGGGCCAACATCGTGGGCAATGAAACATTCCAGGACAGTAACGATTCCACATCGTTGGACTAACGTAGTAACTGTCAAAGGAAATGCGCCTTGGGTTCCGGGGCGAAATGATGGTGTAGTAACAGTGTCAAGTCAGCGATATCGCGAAGACATTATGGAATTAATTGAAGTAGAAACCAATCACTACGAAGTGGTTCTTAATGATCAAGTAATAAAGATAATTCAAGAGAGGTTACCATGATAGGCGAAATACCTTATATGATAGTTTGGGGATTCTTTAGTGCAATGGGATGGATGGGTGCTAACTACGCTTCTGAAAAAATTAATGCAGAAAAGCAAACAAAAGAAGAACAAGTTTGTACTGCCTGGAAAGAAGAAACACAGTTAGACGGAACAGTAAACAGGTCTAGGACCTGTGAAAAGGCTTCACCTTAGGACCGTGAAGAGCCGGCTGCTGGCTTATCCAACGGAGTCGTGCCCTGAGGATTAAAGTGAGCATCAACAATTTGCTATTTCAATAAAAAAATTTTATAATATAATTTTAGGAGATGTCAATGACCTCGAGAATGTTCTCATCTGAACAAAAAGCCAAACTTACACAAATTATCAACGAAGGCATGACTATTATGCAAGAAGTTGAAGATCTAAATGCAGGATTAAGCGATACCATTAAAGCAGTAGCAGAAGAAATGGAAATTAAGCCTGCTGTACTTAAAAAAGCCATTCGCATCGCATTTAAATCTAAACTTGGTGACGAAAATGCCGATAACGAAGAACTAAATACCATTCTACAAACTGTAGGCAAAACTCTTTGAACGATTTTTTATACAGAGTCTTTGGTTGGATACAAGACGACTGGGAAAGTAATCGATTAAGATTTTTTATAGAAATATTTGCCTGGGCATGCAGCGTAGGGTGTGCATTGATTTTTGCCCTAACCGTACCTAATCCTCCTTTATTCTGGCTTTATCCTTTTTGGATCGGCGGCTGCTTGATGTATACCTGGGCAGCATGGACAAGAAAAAGTGTAGGTATGCTGGCCAATTATCTGTTATTAACAACAATTGATAGTATTGGTCTTGTAAGACTTTTAATAAACTAATATAATATACGCATGAGTTATGTCGACGCACTTTTTGATCGTGGATCGGATCGTATCCACATTGTTGAACGTATCAACGGAGAACGAGTATACCGAGAGTATCCCGCGAATTATATATTTTACTATGATGACCCTCGCGGTAAGTTCCGTACTGTCTACGGTACTCCTGTTAGCAGGTTTTCAAGTCGTTCGAACAAGGAATTCCAAAAAGAACTTCGTATTAATTCTAACAAGCGTGTTTGGGAATCGGATATCAATCCTGTATTCCGGTGTCTTGAAGAAAACTATCTCGGAGCCACATCTCCAAAGTTACACACGGCATTTTTCGACATTGAGGTGGACTTCGATCCGGTAAGAGGTTTTAGTCGACCCGAAGATCCGTTTAATCCAATTACTGCTATCTCTGTCTACTTAGATTGGCTAGATCGATTAATCACGCTTGTACTGCCTCCAAAAAGTTATTCGTGGGAAACCGCTGAAGAAATCGCAAGTAAATTTGATAACTGTTATTTGTTCGAACGTGAAGCAGACTTAATACAAACATTCTTAGATATTATCGAAGATGCAGACATTCTTAGTGGTTGGAACTCCGAAGGCTTTGATATTCCGTACACTATTATGCGTACTAATCGTGTATTAAGTAAAGACGACACACGTAGATTCTGCTTATGGGGACAGCTACCCAAGGAGCGAACATTTGAACGCTTTGGCGCAGAAAACTTAACATTTGATACTATCGGTCGTGTGCATATGGACTATATGCAACTGTACAGAAAATATACTTACGAAGAACGTCATAGTTACAGTCTAGATGCTATTGCTGAGTATGAATTAGGCGAACGTAAAACACAATACGAAGGCACACTGGATCAGTTATACAATAAAGACTTTCCTACTTTCATTGAATATAACAGACAAGATACTATGCTTATTGCTAAGTTTGATAAGAAACTTAGATTCTTGGACTTAGCAAATGAACTTGCACATGACAATACTGTATTGCTTCCTACTACAATGGGCGCAGTAGCAGTTACCGAACAAGCAATTATCAACGAAGCACATCAACGTGGTATGGTAGTACCTAATAGGAAAGGACGAGATGATCAAGGTGACACACAAGCGGCAGGTGCCTACGTTGCTTTCCCCAAGAGGGGCATGCACGACTGGATCGGGGCAATCGACATCAACAGTCTCTACCCGTCAGCAATCCGCGCTCTTAACATGGCACAAGAGTCGATTGTTGGACAACTCCGGCCGATAATGACTGATAGATATATTCAAGAAAAAATGGCCAACGGTAGTTCCTTCGCAGATGCTTGGGAAAATATGTTTGGCAGTCTTGAGTATACTGCGGTAATGGCGGGCGAAGTGGGTACAGAAATAACGGTTGATTGGGAAACTGGCGGCTCAGATGTAATGTCGGCAGCTGACATTTGGCGTATGATATTTGACAGTAATCAACCTTGGATGCTAAGTGCTAACGGAACTATCTTTAGTTACGAACAAAAGGCCGTTGTGCCCGGACTATTAGAGAGGTGGTATGCGGAACGTAAGGAACTGCAAGCAAAGAAAAAAGAAGCAACTACTGATGAGGACAAGGCTTTTTGGGATAAGAGACAGCTTGTCAAAAAGATTAACCTTAACAGTCTCTATGGAGCAATTCTCAACCCAGGTTGTAGATTTTTCGACAAAAGAATTGGTCAAAGTACTACTCTTACCGGCCGAATTATCGCCAGACACATGGATGCGTATATCAATGAGTGCATATTCGGAGAGTATGACCATGTTGGTAAAAGTATCATCTACGGCGACACTGATTCATGCTATTTTACAGCTTGGCCTGCAATTAGAGATGAGGTTGAATCAGGACGCATGGAATGGTCGAAAGAAATCTGCGCCCAGCTATACGATAGTATCGCGGATCAAGTCAATGAATCCTTTCCTGGGTTCATGGAACGAGCATGTCATGTACCAAGATCGATGGGTAACCTCATCAAAGGAGGGCGAGAACTTGTTGCTTCTAAGGGTCTATTCATAAAGAAGAAACGCTATGCTGTTCTTATCTACGATCTAGAAGGTGCAAGATTAGATACACACGGTAAGCCCGGCAAAGTTAAAGCTATGGGCCTTGATCTTAAGCGGTCAGATACCCCTAAAGTTGTACAAGACTTCTTGAGTGATTTGTTACACGATGTTCTAACTGGTTCAGAAAAAGAACATATATACAACAAGGTAAGAGATTTTAAACTTGCCTTTCAAGACCGGCCGGCCTGGGAAAAAGGTACTCCTAAACGTGTCAATAATTTAACCAAGTACACCAAGGAAGAAGAACGATTAGGTCGAGCCAATATGCCCGGACATGTACGTGCTGCAATGAACTGGAATAACTTGCGTCGTATGCATGGTGATAATTATTCTATGGCTATTGTTGATGGTATGAAAACTATTGTTTGTAAGTTAAAGGACAATCCACTAGGATATACTTCTGTAGGTTATCCAACAGATGAAAGTCATTTGCCAGCATGGTTTAAAGAGTTGCCATTCGACGATGCAGAAATGGAAGGCACTATTGTTGATCAAAAAGTAGAAAATCTTTTAGGTGTACTAGAGTGGGATATTCCTAGCCACACTGATATTAAAACAACTTTTGATAGTCTTTTTAGCTTCGAATAAATAGTTTACATTTAACTGTATATCAATGAAACTTCACGAATTAGTTCAATTAAGAAACGAATTACTCGAATCTATAAATCTCAACGAAATTCAAACCGAAGTTAAAAAAAATCAATCTAAATTAAACACTTTAGTTCCATTATCTTATCACTATAGTGATAAAATTACTGCTATATCCGAAAATCATCACAAAGTTATATTACAAGGATCTCAAGATCTTGAAAATATAAAACAGTTAGTAAATGAAATTAACAACGAAATTTTTTCAATGACTAGGAAATTTTTCGCCGACAATTATCAAACTGAATGTCAACTTATGGATCCTTCTCGAATTCGGCAAGATAAAATTCTAAATGCAGCTGAGGGATCTAATGAAATTTTATTGAATAGAATTTATCTACATAGTACATGGGAATATCCTGCATTAGAAATTGGATGTAGGGATGGTGAATGGACTAAACAATTAATTAATTTTGATCCCTTATATGTAGCTGATTTATTTGATGAATTCGTTAATTCTGCAGTTTCTCAATTTACTCCAGAATATCAACTACGTGTAAGAAAATATAAAATATCAAAAAATTATTTAATACCTGGATTACCTACAAATCAATTCGGATTTATTTTTAGCTACAACTTTTTTAATTATCTGAGCCTTGATAGCATTAAACAACTATTGCAACAATCAATGGAATTATTGCGTCCAGGTGGAACAATGATATTTACATACAATAATGCTGACCTAAGTGCATCTGCAGGATTATGCAATGACTATTTTATGTCTTATGTTCCAAAAAGTATGCTGTTACCGATGATCGAGAGTATCGGATTCGAGATGATCCATGCTCCAGATTATCTTCCGTCGACTAGTTGGGTTGAGATTCGAAAACCCGGCACTCTTAAAACTGTTAAAGCACATCAAGTACTCGGTGAAATAAAATATCTTTAACCGTTTGACTTTTCTAAATAAACATATTAAAATTGCAAGTATTACATAGGAGATATAAATGCGAGATTATCTACTCGATATAGTTTCACACACTCATAGTCTAGGAGTAATTGATTTAGTTAAAATTACCGGTACTGAAGATTCTACATTAATTAACGCAGTCGGAGAAGACCGTGTAGCAATCGTTGAAGCAAAATTTCATAATCCAGTGCCCGAATTCATCGGAACGTTCGGAATGCCAAACTTAGGCAAGCTAAAAACTATTTTGGATATTCCCGAATATCGCGAAGATGCTAAACTATCAATGACATATAAAGATAAAGACGGCGAAAAATTACCAGATGGCATTCATTTTGAAAATAAAGAAAATGATTTTAAGAATGATTATCGATTAATGTCAGCTGATATAGTAAACGATCAATTAAAAACAGTTAAATTTAAAGGAGTTAAGTGGGGCGTCGAAATTGAACCAACTGTTGCTTCGATACAACGTTTAAAATTCCAAGCTAGTGCAAACAGTGAAGAACCATCTTTTATTGCTCGGGTTGAAAACGGAAATCTAGTATTTTACTTTGGTGATCATAGTAGCCATGCTGGAAACTTTGTTTTTGCACATGATGTTGCTGGAAATCTTTCTAAAGCCTGGCATTGGCCAGTGAATGCTGTAATTAGTATTTTAAATTTACCAGGCGATAAAATGATTCGATTTAGTGACGAGGGTGCGGCTCAAATTACAGTCGATTCCGGTTTAGCAGTTTATAATTATATTCTACCTGCTCAACAGAAGTGATAAACTTTTTAGAATATTATAAAAATCAAGGACATGTGTTTGGAGAATGTATGAGTCATCCAAACACAGATCTTATGTATGTTAATATTCCTAAAAATGCAAGTTCCTGGACTAAACCTAATTTAAAAGATTGGGGATGGGAACACTATAACTATCATACAGATAACTTATACCATAAACATGCGATAGTGGTATTACGTGATCCTATTGAACGCTGGTTAAGCGGTATCGCGGAATATATGTATTTGTATCATTCTTCGCTCGATGTTGCACATTTTTCAAATTGTTTTTTTGATTTAGTATTTACTCGAGTGGCGTTTGATGACCATACGGAACAACAAGTGCTTTTTCTAGAAAAATTAGATCTGGATAATTGTACGTTTTTTAAATGCGGCCCGCAATATAGAGAATTATTTAGTCATTATCTGAACAGTCATGGCATGACTAATCGATATTTTTCTTATAATTATCAGCATGTTACAAATGATCTACCTGAAAGAAAAAAGTTTAAACAAATTTTTTTTCAAACTCTAGAAAAAAATTCTAAATACATTACAAATCTTAATCATTTTTTTGCAAAAGATTACCAACTAATTAACTCTATTAAATTTTATGCAGGATAACTTAACAAATAAACAGTTAGACTATGCAGTATTCCTACCTGCAATATCTGGCTTTTATGCAACTTTTATAGGAAAACAACGTGTTAACAATGACTATGTTGATCCTGCTCGTATGCCTAAGGCACTACAGGACATGGAGCAATTCAATTGGCTCAACAGCCAACAAGCCCTCTTCCCCTACCGCTGGAGCCTCTACTCAGGAGGACACGCAAATCTAGATCTCTCCAAAGAAGATCCTGGTGAAGACATGGTTCGTAAACGAGAATCAGGAACCTTTATGCTAGGTGATTCTGGAGGATTCCAGATTGCTAAAGGTCTATGGGAAGGCGAATGGAGGGATCCTAATAGTCCAGCAGTAAAACAAAAACTTGCAGATCTACATGCACAGGGCAAAGAAGTTATTCCGATTCTTGACAAAAACGGGAACCCTGTAGTTAGTAAAAAAGGTATAGCAAAAGTTAAAACAATTGATCATGCTAAAAATTATCAATCGTTAATCGATGCTGCACAAACCAAAAGAGATGCTGTTCTTAAATGGCTCGACGGAATTGCCGATTATGGAATGATTCTTGACATACCAACTTGGGTTATTCACGATCCTAAAGCAAGTAAAGCCTGTGGCATTACTACACTGGACGAAGCCGTTGCTGCTACAAAATACAATAATCTTTATTTTATGCAGCACCGCAAAGGTAAGGCCAACGGTGGAGCAAAATTCTTAAATGTACTACAAGGCGATAATCATACATCAGCCGACGAGTGGTATGAGGAAATGAAGGAGTTCTGTGATCCTAATCAGTATCCCGACACGCATTTTGATGGTTGGGCAATGGGTGGTCAGAACATGTGCGATATTCATCTTGTTCTAAAACGTCTAGTTGCATTACGTTATGATAACTTGCTACAAGAAGGAAAACACGATTGGATGCACTTTCTAGGAACAAGCAAACTAGAATGGGCAGTATTGTTGACTGTAATCCAGCGTTCTATTAGGAAGTATGTTAATCCTAATTTCACGATTTCTTTTGATTGCGCAAGTCCATTTCTTGCCACAGCAAACGGACAGTTATATTATCAAATTGATCTCGAACATGATAAAAAATGGTCTTATAAAATGAAACCTGGAGCCGATGATAAAAAATATGCTACAGATACTAGATTATTTAGAGATGTATTGTTACAAGACCAAGATCTAGAATTTAAACATTTTGAAGATAGTCCAATTAGTCAGCATTTAATGATTAAAGATATATGCATTTATAAACCAGGCGACCTAAATAAGAATGGAAAAGAAGGTAAAACGTCATGGGACAGTTTTAGTTACGCATTAATGATGGGTCATAATGTTTGGACACATATTGAATCAGTTCAACGAGCAAATAGAACGTTTGATGCAGGAGAGCGTCCTGCTATGTTATGGCATCGTAATGGTGATCATACTCGTTTCGAAGATATCGTGGATGCTATCTTTGCTGCGCCGGATCGTGCAAGTGCGGAAGCAGTTATTCAACACTACGATAGATATTGGATGGATATTGTCGGAACCCGAGGTTTTAAAGGTAAAAAGACACGCAATAGTAATACAAAGTTTAATCAACTTTTTGAAACCGTGGAAGCGGATGAGGACGATATGTCCGAAGACGAAGCAGAAAATATCATGCAATCTCATTTGGAGGAATAATATGAGCTACAAAGGTAGAATTAAGCATCTCGAAGAAATGCATCGACTATTAGACAAACAAATTAACGAAATGCAAGTCAATCATCCGCACGTTGATGTAGATCATTTAGTAGAAATGAAGAAGAAAAAATTGCAAATTAAAGACGAAATCAGTAAACTTAATAGATTACAGTGGGAAGAAGATACACAACGCACCGGTTATGGAGACGAATAGTAATGGATAGACCAGGTTATAACAATGCATCTATGTTCTTAGGCAGAGAAGTTGAACATAGTCCTGCATATGGTATGAAAACATTATTTGTAATAGGTATTCAATCAGTAGAAGATATTGAAAAAATTCTAAACGATCCTTATACAAAATTAGGAAACGAGTCTATTCAACATATCTATTTTGGTGCTAATCAAAGCTTTCCTCGAATGACTGAATTTGATAGTCGCTGGACCGAATGGGAGAATATGATATTTCCTTTCCTAACTCAGGGCTACTGGTGTACGCTTGATTTAGATGTCTCGTGCGTAGAAGGGTTACTAGAAAGTGGGTTAACTGAACGTAATCAATTTATTCCAATGATGTCAGTTAAATTGCCTTACTTACAGCAGTTAGGTTATAATGCAGTACTTAAATTAGATGATAAAGATTTTGCAGCGACCAATCCAGGAGTATGGTGTCATAGTCTACATAGCTTAACAAAAAGAGACATGATTTTTACTGGATGGCATCAATACACTAAAGACGAGGTTGTTAAATGATTGACCGAAGTAAAATTAAAAATATATTTACTATAAATTTAAAAGATTATAAAGATGCTAAAGAAATAAAAACTCCTCTAAGAGATCGGGAGGTTAAGATGTATGTTTATGCATTTATTAGCATTTTTGGTGTAATGAAATTTGGTAGTAGTAAAAATAAAGAATGGGAAAAAGGCCAGTACGGAGACAGAATTTATAGGCAGGCACATCATATTCCTGGATGGGCAACTACACAAGCAGGAAAGAACACCTCTGGAGACGATTTTATACCTGTAATAAATCAATACCCAACCTTAACAAAAGATCAGGTGTTAATTAAAGTTTGGGATATGACTGATTATCCTTTTTTGTCTTCAGTTGCCCCAAAAGAATTAGAAGAATTTGAAAACGAGTTAATTCAAGACTATGTATCTCTTTTCGGAGTAAGACCAATTGGCAATAAAAAAGACATGTCATATGCGTCGAATATTTCTGTAGTATCTGATTTAACCTTTACTACATTTTTTACATTAGAGGATGCATAATGATAAGCGAGGAAAGAGAAACTATTACTAAAATCATGGAAAAAGCTCAAAGAGAAATTTGGGTGACATTTTGTCGAGAAGGAATCCACAAATATCCTGCGGCACTTACAGATCCACTACTAGCAACTGGAGACAGATATGACGTATCGTTCTTGGGTTACCCTCATCGCCATATTTTTCATTTCAGGGTGTCAATCGACGTATGGCACAATGATCGTGATATCGAATTCATACAATTCAAACGGTGGCTTGAATCATTGTATTCAGAAGAATCAAATTGTTTGCGATTGGACTACAAAAGCTGTGAAATGATTGCTGACGACTTATATATTCAAATTGCTAACAAATACCCCGGTCGAAATGTTACAATTAGTGTAAGTGAAGACAACGAAAACGGTTGCACTATCACTTACAATACTCATCAACCCTCTCTATCAATAAAAATTTAAGGAGAATAAAATGGCTGCTAAATGGCTTAAGAAGTATCTTGTAATGAAACCCGAAGTTTCGAACATTTTCGACGAACTCGAGAAATACCGCGAGTTCTGTGTTGAATATGGATATCCATATGACGAACGTCATCTCAACAACGAAAAAACTCCTTGGGGCGAATTCGATCGCTGCCGTCGTGGAAAATATCCACGTAACAACTGGTACAGTAAGAAAGAACGTACACAATGAGCGGCATGAGAGAAAAGGACTCGGCTGACTACGATCTAGAACGCTTTGTTGACATATTCGACGAAGCACTAACTAGTGATGATCCTCGTGTAAAGAATGCACTGCGTCAACTTATGATGATGGTTATTCTAACTAGTAACGAACACGAAGACCGTGTCCAGGTTCGTAGTCATAGAGAAGGTCCACTGCGTCGTATGCAAGAAGATCTTAGAGATGTAGCTACAAGAATGCACATGTTTGATGAAAAAATTAGAAGATTAGAACATGATTTGAGTAGAGTTCTCAACCAACCACCATCAGGTTATACAGGCGGAATGGGCGGTAACCCAAAATGGCCCGATGTCTATAGTGGTATCTCTGTATCTGACGTCAACACGGCTCAAACTGCAAAAGAGTACTTTGGCCAAGCGATTCCGGGTATTTCTGAAGCACAAGTCAAACAATTTCTTAATCAAGTAAACGCAAAGGATCTTACAAAAAAATGATGCGTAAATTATGGTATATGGGCCTAGAGCCTTATAAAGCAAGATACACGCTACAATTGCAAAATTGGAACGAAGCTGTATTTCAGAGGCGTGGCATCGATTATTCTATTGTGCCCGGTCTTACATTGGATAATAGTCAAAAGATTAGTGTAGGACAAGTACTAGACGCACATGGTCGTACCTACTTTGGTATGAGTCAATTAATGAACTTGGTTCGTATGATGCAACAAGGAGAAGTTACTAATGAAGATGTTGTCTACTTTGAAGACATGTTTCAACCCGGTATCGAGAGCTTACCTTACATTATGCAGCAGTGCGATCCTGCTAGCCGTCCTCGTATTGCCGTTCGCTGCCTTGCACAAAGCATTGACCCTGATGACTTTGTTCATGTCTGGGGCATGCAAACGTGGATGGGGCATTACGAAAAGATGGTAGACTCATTTGCTGACATGGTCCTTGCAAGTAACGAGGAAATGGTCATGCATATGAAGATTGCTGGTTGGCGGGCTCCGATTTATAATATCAGTGGACTTGCATTTGGTAAAGACGAAGTTCGTGGTCGTGTTCCTGGTGAACTAAAACCATTTAAGGATCGTACATATCGTGTAGGATTTGCTGCTCGTTGGGATCAAGAGAAGCAACCAGATTTCTACATGGATCTAATAGAAGAATACTATAGACTACAAGCAATGCCGTATAACGATTGGCCTGCTGTTGAATTTGCTGTGTTCAGCGGAAGCAAACTTAAATCTAACAATAGCAGTTACATGGAACGTACACGCAGACTACAAGCAGAAGGGAAGTTAAAAGTTTATGAAGACCTTGATAAAAATGATTATTATCAACTTCTTAACGATACCCGTGTATTGTTTAATTGTGCTCTTCAAGATTGGGTTAGCAATACTGTTAGTGAAGCAGACACTCTGGGATGTAACGTTCTCTACCCAGCATATCGATCATTTCCCGAAACCTTTGCAAATGATCAGGACCGCTTGTATGTCCCTTGGTCATTACAGGACGCACTTGGCAAACTCAATTCACTATTGGTCCAACCCCACCGTAATATGGGCAGAATATCTGATTGGACAAACGGCACCGTTGATCGTATTTGCGATATCCTTGAGGGCCGTGGTGAGCAATGGTTACGTATGAATACGGACTATAGACAACACACACATGAATCTAAATATTAATTATGTTAGAACCAGGTATTTGTATTAATCACGGATGTAATAACAAACAAGCATATTCGCATACCAAGACAAACGGAAATAAAAGATATCGCCCTGTATGCGAAAGATGTCATGTAATTGGTTACAAAAAGAAGCCGTATCCACCAGGTGTAACTCCTTATAAAACAGGAAAGTGTAAAAATCAAGATAGTCATTTAGGTTTTGTGTGCCCGCTTGATTATGAAAAAGCACCATGGGCTATTGGATTTACAGAAATCGATCATATAGATGGTAATCATCTAAATAACACTGTTGAGAATACCGATGAACTTTGCCCTATATGCCATAATCGAAAAGGAAGAGAAAACGGTGATCTCAAAGGTTATCGATATTAACAATGAATCAAAATATTAATCTTGCTGATTGGTGCGATGTGTTACAGGATGCCTTGTATTGGGAAACCTTAGACCCAGACAAGGCGATTCTGTTATATAAGTATGCTCATCGAGCACACGAAAAAGGTTACGAATATTTTATCAACGGCGTCGGTGGCGAACAGATTGACTTGACTAAAATCTACGAACAGTTTAAACTGTTAGCAACATTACGAACAGAACACGAATGAAAATAGTAATTACCGGAGGATGTGGTTATATTGGTAGCCATATCTCTCGTTATCTAAAACAAAATAACGGAAACTGTCGCGTCTATGTGATCGATCAAGTTCGAAGAGAACATACATTACATGGCGTAGATGGTTTTTTACACACTGATTATGTGTCAAAGCAAAGCTTACTGTGGCTAGATGAAATTCAGCCTGATGTTATTGTACATTGTGCTGGCGATATTTCTGTTAGAGAAAGTGTCGAAGATCCAGCAAAGTATTACGAAAACAATGTAGCAAAAACTATTACATTTTTAAACTATGTTAAAGATCTTGAAAAGAAACCGCTTATTCTTTTTAGTTCTAGTGCTAGTGTGTATGGTAACCCTGATCATGTACCATTGGTCGAGACTGACCGTATAAATCCAATTAGTCCCTATGGTCATACCAAAGACATCATTGAACGTGTATTACAAAACTATAATCAAGCATACGGATTACCTAGTGTTTGTTTTAGATACTTCAATGCCTGCGGCGCAGAGCCCGTACACTACAATCTAGGACAAGAAAACGGTGCAGGGCATATTATTGCTCGAGTATTAGAATCAGCAATAGCTAAACAAACATTTATACTAAACGGTGTCGATTACGATACCCCGGATCATACTTGTATTAGAGATTATATTCATGTATGGGATCTAGCCGACGCACATCATCGTGCAATAAAATGGAACACCAACGGTTGTGCTGCAATTTTTAATTTAGGTACTAATCGAGGTATCAGTAACCACGAAATTGTTGATTACGTTAATGTAAAATATGGTCCGGTTAATGTTAGTATCGGGCCTAGGAGACCCGGAGACCCGGATCAATTAATTGCCGATGCTGGTTTAGCGAATCGTATTCTACAATGGAAGCCGAAGTATTCTACACTTGAACAAATTGTCGATTCGGCATATAGGTGGTATACTCGTGAGCTTTGATACTATATTAAAATTTGAGCAAGAACTAGCTGGATATACTGGTGCACCGTATGCCATAATGACAGATTGCTGTACTCATGCCATTGAAATGTGTTTACGGTATAAAAAGGTTCAGCGGGTACAGTTTACAGCCTACACATATTTGTCTATTCCAATGACTATGCATAAGTTAGGAATAGAATACGAATTAGTGCCGGAAAAATGGACCGGAGAATATCGTTTTTATGGAACAGATATTTGGGATAGTGCTCGTAGACTAGAACGCGGAATGTACCGATTGGGTATGATGCAATGCGTAAGTTTTGGCCATAACAAGCCTTTACAAATAGGTCACGGCGGTGCTATACTATTAGACGATTACGAAGCATATGATACACTATTACAACAACGCTATGACGGAAGAAATCTTAATTTCTCGCCGTGGCAGGCTCAACAAACGTTCTTGGTGGGTTACCATTATCGGCCCACTATTGAAGACGCACAACTTGGTTTAATAAAATTACGTGATGTTGATGAACTGCCTAAATATCATCAATATCCAGACTTAAGAGATATTACAATTATTGGAGATAACTAATGGTTTATGAAAAGATGTATGTAGACAACGACGGAACAGCAGTAGATGCAATGTCCGGAGATGGTGGTTACAAAGAAGGAACATTGCACGGACTTATTCGCGCACGAATGCAGCGTGATGGTAAGAGATATTGGGCCGGAGACAACATCAGTGCTTATGTAAGTGAAGAAGATAAAAATCGTCTAATAGACGAAGCAACTGCGGCATTTGAAACTGTTCTTGATACATTATTAATTGATAGAGGAACAGATCCTAATAGTCAAGGAACAGCTCGTCGATTAGCTAAAATGTATTACAACGAATTAATGGCAGGAAGATATGATCCGACTCCAAATGCAACTGCATTTCCAAATGACTCAGAAGGGAAATACGAAGGTATGCTCGTTGTTCGTAGCGAGCTTAGGAGCGTTTGCAGCCATCATCATCAGCCCGTTGCTGGTGTGGCGTATATTGGTATTATTGCTGGACCTAAACTCATTGGTCTTAGCAAATACACTAGGATTGCCCAGTGGTGTGCTCGGCGGGGTACACTACAAGAAGAACTTTGCATGGATATTGCACGAGAAATCGAATTTGCAACTGGAAGTAGGGATGTGGCTGTATACATACAGGCTACACACGGATGCTGCGAAAATCGAGGGATTATGGCACACAGTAGTCTCACACAAACTACCGTATTAAAAGGTGCGTTTAAAACAGATCCGGCAACAAAGAAAGAGTTTTTTGACAATGTAAAACTTCAACAAGAGTTTGCCCCAAGATAAGGAGATTAATATGCATTACGCTTTACCATATAAGACAGCCGAAGAGGTTAATACCTCAATGATTCGTGTTTATAACAACATGGCCTTGGCCGTTATTACTAGTATGGTTGTTAGTTTTTTAGTATCCACTAATGTTGCACTAATGACTTTTCTATTCACTGGGGTAATGAAATGGATAGTTATGTTTGCCCCGTTGGCTGCTGTATTTGGTGTTGGATTTGTATTATCCACTAATCCGACTCGGCCAATTGCCCAACTATGCTTACATGGATTTGCGGCGCTAATGGGTTTGAGTTTTGCTACTATTTTTGCCGTTTACACAACCGCTAGTATTGCAAGTGCATTTTTCGGTGCCTCTATGTTATTTGTGACTATGAGTGTATACGGATATTTTACAAAACAAAGTCTCGATAGCCTAGGAAAGTACTTAATTGTTGGTCTAATCGCGATCATTATTACAAGTATTGTAAATATATTTGTTGGATCTTCGTTACTTCAAACTATAGTTAGTGCTGCTGCTGTTGTTATATTTTTAGGCCTAACTGCATATGATACTCAAAAGATTAGAGAAATGATCATGGAAGAATCAACACCAGCGATTGAAGTAATGGGTGCATTGACTCTTTATTTAGATTTTATTAACTTGTTCCTAAGCTTACTACAATTGTTCGGAGATCGAAAAGAATAACAATAATAAAAAGGAGCTAAATGTCGGACGAGTTTGAGAAATTTAAAAAAGAACAAAAAAAGAAAAAAAACAAATTAACCGTTCCTGCAGACTTTTTAGATAATGCTAAAAGTTACGAAGACAAGCAAATGTTACTTAAAGTACTTACCGAACGAGAAAAGCAGCGTATGGTATTAATAGTTAAGAATATGTTAAAGGACGCCGTGGCCAACAAAGGTAAAAAGTGAGACGACTTTCTATCTTTTTATATTTTCTCATTTTGACTACAATATCGTTGCGTGTTGGTCACGTATTTGCTATACTGTCAACAGTAACGATGTTTATGATTTTCTACAACCTAGCTGAACAACTCGATAAAGAGGACAACAATGACGTGGTGGACCGTATCAACTAAAGAAAAGAAGAACGTATTTGAACATGAACTTTGGCAAAAAGATGATTGGGTAATACGTCGTATCAACGGATACCGTTGGGGTACTATCTTAGTAGAGACTGAAGGCGATGAACCTCCTGTGTTGGACCAAGACAGCGGACCTGGTGCCGATGCTGTCAACATGTATGATCTTGAATATAACTACGAATTAGATAGTTTAGATGATGGCTGGTACGGTGATGTTATTTGGCCCGACGACATGCCCGAAGAAGAACGTGATCGTCTTGAAGCTATATGGGACGAAGATTGGTCTGCTGGGTGGGAAGAAGAAGGTTGGGATCAATATGAAACCGAATGTTGGTTCCACGGTCCATTAGAAATTGTCCGTGATGACAATATAAAAGAATGGGACGAAAACATCACCGATAAACTCAATGTTGAAACTGAAGAAGAAGTAATCAATGAAATGCCTGTATGGCCTTTTCCAACTGGCAACCCAAATCAAGGAAAATAAAATGACACTCAATGATAAACTAAACAAAGTAAACGACAATCTAACTGTTTACATGTACGACAACGGATATATGCTCGAAATTAGCGGCCGGGCCGTCAACGACGAATGGGCTACTGCTAAAATTCTCTGCAACAGTCTCGAAGAATTATTTGATCTCATTCGTGAAGCAAGCGACATGGAACGTGACTAATGAAAGAATTAATTATTACAGATGCAGAGTTTCGAGGACTGGTACAGAAACTCTGCAGAGATATTTCTAACAGTAACTGGCGACCTGATTATGTAGTAGGCCTAACCCGTGGTGGCTTGCAACCTGCATTAATGATTAGTCATTACTTTAACATTCCATGTGAAACATTAAAAGTAAGTCTTAGAGATGGCAATCAGTCTGAAAGCAATTGCTGGATGGCTGAAGATGCGTTTGGTTATGTACCACTAGAAGAACGTAGTTCAGATGATAACCAGACCGATACAGCACGTCGTAAAAACATTCTTATCGTAGACGATATCAACGATACCGGTGCCACACTAGAATGGATTCGTCAAGACTGGCCTTCCAGCTGCTTACCCAGCAACCCAGCGTGGGCATCTGTATGGAATAAGAATGTACGTTTTGCTGTTGTAATCAATAACGATGCTAGTAATTACGAAAAGGTAGACTACACTGGTCGTAATATTAATAAACTTGACGATCCTTGTTGGGTAATATTCCCATGGGAACGGTGGTGGGAATGATCGCATTACCACCTGGATGTACAGTAACTTATGCTGTTTGGGTCGATGTTGACACTCTAACAGACGAAATGGTTGAGTGGTACGGCATGATTGGTGGTGTAGTCTGGAAAGACCAATGGTATGACATGCGCGGTCGCGAACAATCAAAATATTATGTAAGCTACGGTAAGGGCAAACGCTGCCATCATCATCATAACGGCACGGGCGGTACAAGATTGCACTTTCATGGCGACGATGCATCTGCTGCTAGTATGTTTATAATGAAATTTTTCGATCATATTACCGCAAACAACTTACAAGATGTAATGGAGCGTCACGCTCGAGAAACAGTATAAATACAAATCTACACAGCGGCCTTCCTGGCTCTTCATCCCGCTTTACAAATTCTGCAGGCCTATATTAACTTATAGGAGAATAAAATGCTTTACCTTAACGAAACTAACCCCTCAAGAACATATAAGTACGTCAGTACAAAAGAGTATCACGACGCATTTCCCTGTGCGTATCGCCAATGGCGTGCGGATAGTCATTGTAATCTAATTCACGGTTATTCATTTAGCATGAAGTTTTACTTTGGCACAGACAGTTTAGATGTGCGCAATTGGGCTGCTGACTACGGTGGACTCAAAGAACTTAAAAAGATCCTAGAAGACCAATTTGACCATACACTAATTGTGGCACAAGATGATCCCGAGATGGAGACATTTAAACTTCTACAAGAAAAAAATATGGCCAAGATTGTTGTTCTACCTAGACTGGGCTGCGAAGGACTTGCTGACATGCTATACAAGTATGTTAATGGCGTATATATTCCAGAAATGTGGGGAGAAGGTGAGGCCGAACGTTTATGGTGTTATCGTGTGGAAGTTCGAGAAACGCAGGCAAACATGGCTTTCCGAGAAGGTCATCGCGAATGGGACGAGGATCTATTTGCCTAAGTTTATAATACGTTGTGCCCGGCATCCGCAAGGTCAGGAATTTCTTGACCTTGAATTCGATATACGTAAAGGGTCATACTCGAGCAAGTGGATCGAATGTATCAAAAGCGTACAAGATAAGACTCCAAGAGATTACGGATTTCCTAAGTTTCTCGAACACGATGCCAGTGTTTATATCGAAAGAATTAATCAAGCTATTTCAGCTGATTCAGCGATACAAAAATTCTTAGATAATTCTAACATCAACAAAAACAACATCGATCAGGATCTAGTCAATACCGTACATAGATTTATAGAATACAATAAAGAACACGCCGATCAACATTTACAGCTACACAACGATATACATTATCTAGAAAGTATCTGGCAAGGTGCTACAGATGTAGTGTTTAAAAAGATTCAATGGGTTCCGCCTGGGTTACTTATTGATATGACTTTAGACGACTACCGCGAGTTTACTACAGAACCTTGTACTAATTTTATACAAGATGACTTTAGTCACGTAGGTCGTAGCCCGCATAATAGTTTTTTATATCAAGATGACACAAGTTTATATACCAGTTGTGTAATACAGCACAAAGTTGGCTCTGGTACAAAGTGGTTTATTCCTGACGAAAGTCATCTCTTCGGTGACATTCAAGGATTTAGAGAGTGGGTTAGCCAACATCAAGAGTTTTTCAAAAACCAATGGGGGATAGAAACCAATGACGATCCTAGGTTATGTTTTGGTCGTATTATTATTGCTACTGGTTGTGACGATTATAGCCGTATTGATAGATCATATGACTACATAGTAAAAGCATTTATTTCCAAATGAACAAAGTTTTAATAAAATATAATAATCTCTCAGATCTGGATCCAGATTATCAACATCGTGTGATGGACCTCGGAGACTTTTATCAACAATTGCCGTTTGACACCGATTTCAAAGTTTATCACACTGTTGACCTAGACCGTGCCCTACTAGAATTAGATCCGGCAACAGAATGGGTAGTAGTTGTTGCAGCCGGACATTGCTCACAGGATAGAAATATCTACGATAAACTTATTGTTGAGGCACTAAAAGCTAATAGTCCACTAATAGGTCATATTCTTAATTTTAAAGATCAATATCCGCACATACACCCACAATTATTTGCTTTTAATTATCAGGTCTGGATTCAAGCAGGTTGGCCATTATGGGAATATTCTGGCAAACCGCAAGATTTTTTTGCCCACGGAATTAATGCAAGTAAAGAAACATTTCACGATGAGTATACCCCTCTTTGGATTGAAAGCAACGGAATGTTTACTGAGTATAATATAACGGAAATGCAAACAGGAGGAGAAGTAATACATCATTTCATCGAAATAGGTTATAGAATCATTAATGTTCCTGATCACATTCGTAAAAATAAATTTCATTTATATCCTGATCAACAGTGGGAAGCATTCAATGACTTTCTACACGGTAACGGTTATACCGGCACAATATACGAGCAAAAAAATTATGCACAACTCATCGGACATTTAGATAATCAAGTACGATATCAATTTTATGTGTTAAACACCGAACCGTTAACTAGGCCTGCTGTTGATAAAAAGATAGATCACTATGCTGGAGTAGCTAGTGGTCTCAAACTTGTTGCCACAATGTTTAAGAATGGCTACGATAATAACACTACAGTAACTCATTTTGATTTTAGTATACCTGCATTAGATTTCCAACGACATTTATATTATCATTGGGATGGTGACTTATCGAAGTTTGAATCTGTAGTAGAAGACTATCAAACTTCCACACCCAATGCATATCCTTGCGTTCCAAGAGGTACATATCAAGAAAATATTGATTACTTACTTAAAGAATTGAATATCTCTGTTCAGGAATTTAAAGAGCATTGGTCAAACTATAGACAAATGAGTCCGAAGTTTATGCAGTTAAATTTATACGATTCGGTTGATCAATTGGAATTAACTAATTATTGTTCAAAGTTTAAATCAAATTATGTTTGGGTTAGTAATGCATTTTGGATGGAATACAGTTTAATTCGATTTGGTAAACAACAGCTACAGAAATTTAGGGAAAATTTTATTCGTAATTTGGCCGGCGCCGGAGTAACCACTGTATTAGACACCGAAGACACTTGGCATCAAGGAATTATAACTATCGGTGACTAAATCATAATATTGATGTTCTGTGGAATAGCCATGGACAATGATATGATATCTGGATTGACTACTGCGATTCCACACACTATGATTGTAGCCATTAGCAACTAAAAATATACTTCCTGTGTTACTAAAAGGTATGGTGCCGATGTTTTCAAAAACAAAATTGCAGTTGACCGGATTGTTTAAACTAATGTTAACTGCACGTAGAGTACGGTCCGGGCTGTCTGAATGAGGAAGTATATAACCACCTGGACTAAGTTTCATGAATCTAATACGATGGTACACCGTAAAAGGAAAAACGTTTTTGAAGAAATTAACAGTTACCGGACAACGATCTTGTATTTCTGTCCATGTATACGGAACTTGATCGTTAGATAGATTGGAATACTCGGGATAAACGGCATAATGGTCTGTATGTTGACTAGTAATACCATGTACACATAAACTAGACCATCCCAGACTATCATTTGATCGATGTTCTACATAGAGATCATCTAAAGCCTGTGCTTCTGATAACATTTCTTGGTACGGCACTGACTCTAAATACAAAGGTAAATATGGTACATAACTGCTATTTAAAATCCAATCAGCAGTTGCTTCCTTATTAATTTCAAATTGATATTTTTTGTTCTGATGTTCGGCAAAAAAATTATCGAGAATTGTTTGCATTATCTAAATATTTATAATATACTAACACTATGTCTAAAATCAAAGTAGCAGAATTATTCTATAGTATTCAAGGTGAAGGTCGCTACATGGGTGTACCTTCTGTTTTCTTACGTACATTTGGATGCAATTTTAAATGTGCCGGATTTGGTATGCCCCGCGGTCGATTAAGTGAAGAGGCTAACGCTGTAGATCCCGTCAAATATACACGATACGACGAACTACCTTTAGTATCCACTGGTTGTGATAGTTATGCATCCTGGGATCCTAGATTTAAAGATCTAAGTCCCATGCTAACATCAGATGCAATTGTAGAACGCATTATGGAAATTCTTCCACACGGTAAATGGAAGGACGAACATCTAGTTATTACCGGTGGTGAACCACTGCTAGGGTGGCAACGTAGTTACGAGGATCTATTAAATCATCCTCGTATGCAAAAGTTAAAAGAAATTACTTTTGAAACTAACGGCACTCAAGAATTGTCAAAAGAATTTAAACAGTATCTATTAGATTGGACACTAAATCCAAAGTTTGGTCGTAGAGGCTACAATGCTCTTACGTTTAGTGTAAGTGCTAAACTTCCTGCAAGTGGTGAACAGTGGTCCGATGCTATTCGTCCCGAAGTTGTTTGCGATTACGAAAAGATCGGTCACACTTATCTTAAACTTGTTGTTGCTACCGAAGAGGATGTAAAAGATGCATTAAAAGCAATTGAAGAGTATAAATCTGCAGGATTTAAAGGATCAATTTACTTAATGCCAGTAGGCGGTGTTGAAAGTGTTTACGCTCTTAATAATCGCAACGTAGCATTACTAGCAATGAAACACGGATTACGTTATAGTGATAGATTGCAAGTACCGTTATTTAAAAATGAATGGGGTACTTAATGGAAACAAAGAAAAGAACAATCACTAGAATGGTTACCTATCGAATAACCGCTTGGTTATTTACTATCTTCTGGACTTATTTGTTTACAGGAAATTTAGGTAATGCAACCGGATTTGCCACCGCCTTGCATATTCTATTGAGTATTGATTATTATATTCATGAAAGAATATGGTTAAAAATTAAATGGGGAAAAACTAATGTTTGATTTTTTAAAGAAAAAACCTAAACAAGAATTAAAAGAAAAAACAGAACCTAAAGTCAAAAAGAAAACACCAAAAGAACTGGCTACCGAAGCCGGTGAACCTTATATTAGTGTTGTTAGTGTTGATTTAGATCCTGATGATGTAGGCAACGGAGCATTTGAACTTGATTGGAACGAAGTGTTTGTTTCAAGGCTAGTTAAATCAGGCTATATGATGAAGAAAGATGATACCGATGCCGAAATCGTCGATCGATGGTTTCAAAGTGTTTGCCGGAATATTCTAAATGAAAATTTTGAACAATGGGAAGCTAACCAACCCGTAGATGCCAGACCACGCAGAGTTGATCGCAATGATTTAGGAAACGGTCGAACAGAGATCAGCTGATAGATTTGCATATAAAGAATGATATTATACGTAAACGGTGACAGTCATAGTGCTGCTGCTGAAGCAGTAAATAATTTTTGCTTTGCAGGAGACGATAGCAAATATTGGCAATGGGACATGAAATGGGAGCCACATCCAGACAATCTTCATGTTAGTTATGGGCGTAAGTTAGCTGATGCATTTGGTGTTCAACTATTTTGCCAAGCTAGATCTGCGTCATCAAATGATAGAATTATACGAACTACAAAAGAATACTTACAAAAAAATAATCCATGGGGGATTATTATAGGATGGTCTACCTGGGAAAGAGAAGAATGGTACAACGAAGAAGAAGATTTTTGGTACCAAGTTAACGGATCTGGGGTCGATTCTGTGCCGTTAAAATGGAAGGATCGATATAAAGAATTTGTTGCTAATGTTAATTGGCAAGACAAAATTTTAAATGCACATCAAAAGATATGGGATTTTAAAGAATATCTTGACACTTTAAAGATCCCATATCTTTTTTTTAATTGCCATTTAACGTTTGAACAAATTAAAAAAATGAACTACCCAACATACGAGTGGGGAGACCATTATCTGAGTCCGTACGACGATACACAAAGTTATACAAATTATTTACTTGCTAACGGATTTAAACCAAATTCATGGAATCATTTTGGTGCAGACGGTCATGCTTTTTGGGCAGATTACTTACATTGGCATTACACTCAGATGTTGACTAATTTTAAATAATATGCTACTATTACAATATGAGATATCTAATTGTAGACACCGCAAATACATTCTTTCGTGCTCGTCACGCTGCCAGCCGTCAATCGGATACTTGGGATAAACTAGGATTTGCTATCCATGTCACTCTCGGATCTGTTAATAAAGCTTGGCGTGATCATCAAGCCGACCACGTCGTATTCTGTTTGGAGGGACGGTCATGGCGAAAAGATTTCTACGAACCATATAAAAAGAATCGTGCAGTCGCGAGGGCTGCGCTCACTGAAGCGGAGGCTGAGGAGGACCGGCTTTTTTGGGAAACTTTCGATACACTTAAAACTTTTCTTACTGAAAAAACTAATTGCACAGTTCTTAGACACGAAGAGCTTGAAGCCGATGACCTCATTGCAGGTTGGATACGGAACCACCCAAGCGATGAACATATCATTATCTCATCAGACACTGACTTTCACCAACTGTTGGCAACTAATGTCACTCAATACAACGGCGTTGCCGATGAGTTACACACCCTTAATGGTATATACGATAAAAAAGGTAAGTTAGTCATTGACAAAAAGACAAAGGCTCCCAAAGTCATACCTGATCCGAAGTGGATCCTCTTTGAAAAGTGTATGCGCGGAGATCCAACAGATAATGTATTTTCCGCGTTCCCGGGTGTTAGGACGAAGGGTACCAAGAATAAAATTGGTCTCACTGAGGCTTTTGCTGACAAAGATCGTAAGGGATTTGATTGGAACAACCTTATGCTACAGCGTTGGACCGACCACAACGGCGTGGAACATCGAGTATTAGACGACTATAATCGTAATGTGACCTTAGTTGATCTTAATGCACAACCCGAGGATATTAAAGCAAAGATCGATGCGACTGTACAAGCAGGTGCAGTTAAGAAAAGCAATCCCATGGTAGGTGCTCAATTTCTTAAGTTCTGCGGCAAGTATGAGCTTAATAGACTTAGCGAACATAGTTCCAGTTATGCTGAATTTTTAGGTGCGGAGTATCCCAGTGGCAATTAATTATTCAACATTACCATCAAATGTTAGATCTATAAAACAAGGCGAAGGCGAATTTTATATTACCGACGGCCTTATGGTTCATTCTCGTGCTGAATTAAAGTTTGCTCCTGATTGTCCAACTGACGTGGCCGCTGCGATTATAGATGCTTTTCGCAATAATCATGTTTATTTAATTGCTAATGTCTACGACAAGGAGTTAATGTGGCAAACCCTAAGTCAGTAGTAACCCTTAACGATAAGTTCGAATCAGCACCAACTACTATTGAACTATTGTGCGGTAATACTGCTCACCTTGATCACGAAAGTGGAATTAGTTATCGTTGCGATACTTGTTTTGCTACGGTCTTTAGCATAAGCATGCCTCAGGTCTGCAAAGAGTTGTACGAAAAAGAAGAGATGTGGGAAATTCTAAATAAATGACAACTTGGTTAGTTTTAAGTCTACTATTTTTTAAACATGTATTAGCAGACTTCTGCTGGCAGACAGATCGTATGCTGAGAGATAAAGGTCACTTTTGGCGTGTGGGTGGCTTGCAACATGCAGGATTACATGGTGCCCTTACTTATGTAATTCTTATGCACTTTTTAGGTGTTCAAGCCTGCATAATGTTGGCCACTTTTGATGCTGTTGTTCATTATGCGGTAGACTGGCTGCATCGTAGAATTACAGTTAGGATGACAGCAGACAGCAATGAATTTTGGATGTGGATTGGTTTTGATCAATTTGTACATCTAATAACCTATCTGTGTATAGGTTTTGTAGTATCTATTTTAAATTTGGAGTATGCATGATAAAAAGTATACACGGTGGAGGAGATTACTTGATGGTAACAGGTGGAGCATCTGTAGGGCAATATTTTAATAATTTTGCCGGAGCGTTAAATGTTGGTCAATTAAGATATAATCCTAATAATCAAAATATGGAAGTATACGACGGTAATGCGTGGGTTATGATGAATACCAATCACGTAAACATTGATCTTACTGCACGAGCAAAAGATATCCTTAATTGGGCCGAGTACCAAATGGCTCAAGAACGGGAGTTGCGTAAACTTATAGAACGGCACCCAGGATTAAAAGAGTTACGAGATCAATTTGAAATGATGAAATTACTTTGCCAAGAACAAGAGGAGATTAAAGAATGAGATGGTTAAAAAGAAAACTTAGAAATTGGTTACAGGACGATGATGAAGGTATATTAGTGACATCTAAAGTAGCAGCAGATAGAGATTCGCCGGCACAGAGCGGATTGAGTTTTACGTTATACAATGCAGTAGGTGGTCATATTCTCGAAACTCGTGTTTATAATTCTAGAACTGATCGTAACGAGGGCACACTGTATATGATTCACGACGACGAAGACTTTGCCAAACAGGTAGCGCAGGCTATTATGTTAGAAAGTATGAAACAATGAGTAATTACAGTATGGCACAAACTGGGGTAGGTCCCTTGACCGTAGGACAAATTTCACAAATTGATCTTGGTACATATACCATGGGTAGCAATAAACTACCTAATAAAAAAATATCATTTGACATACATACTGCACACGGTGGTTATGTAGTCAGAGTATCACAAGGCGGCTATGGTAACGAAGATGAAATGTATGTTATCGGTGATAGCCAAGACCTCGGACAAGAATTAGGTAAAATTGTCACACATCACACATTGTCAAAAGAATGAGCGAACGTATAGCCACACCTATTGTTAAAAATAAGTTCTGGGTTGTAGAAGAACAAGGGGAAAAAATTGCCACTATCCAAGCACGTGACGATGGCGGTTTCGTATATGTTCATGATGACCAGCGTGAACATTTTTCTAATGTCAGTGTTCTTAAAAAAACTTACAATATAAAATTTGGTTCTTTAATAAAAGTAAAAAATCTAGAATCAAATTTAATCTACGGGTTTCCTGTAACAGGAAAAGCATTTAATCAAGTATGGGATGTACAACGACGTTTGCCAATTTTTACTAAAACAAAAAAAAGTAAAAGTTTTTTTTGCGCCGGACACTATTTAATTAAACTAAACAACCAATGGTCACCGGTATTTTGTCCAAAAAATATAACCTTACATAGATACGAATTCAAAGGACCTTTTAAAACTAAAGAAGACTTACACATTTTTTTAAATAACATAACATGAAAAATCTCAGTATATCATTTCAAAATTTTAATAACAGAATCAAACAAATGAATCAAACAAATGGTAGGCAGTTAACATTGAGTGCCGAGGAGGCTAGAAATTTGCATTCAGATTTGTTTTCTCTGCTAGCTCAGCTAGCTGATCCAAAAAATCACAATACAGAAACAGTTAATACACAACCTGAATCTATTAATTTAGACGCTGGGGGTTTTTAAATATGCGTGTTTTATAATATAAATACATATATCAAGGAAATAGTATGTCCAGACCTAAGCCAACTGTGTTGTTAGAACACGTGAATAAAACTAACTTTAAAAGTGATCAAGTATTGAGCAGTGAAGGTATTTGGGCAGTATTCTACGACGGTAAGCCTATCAATTTAAAATCACAGAACATGTTAATCGCATATCCTGGGCCAAAATATAAAAAGGTTAGTTTTAGTAATTCCGGACATGCTGTCAACCTCTGCAAAAAACTCAACACCCTTTTCAAGACCGATAAGTTCACCGTGGTCTTAATGAAACAAGGTGACCAAATCTACCCATAATCAGAACTACTACACCGAAGCCTTTATGCGGGCTGCAGGCCTGGACGAAACGGACATTTCTGCAAGATCCGGATATTGGGTCGAATGGTGGTGGAACAATATTAATCCGTTCCATCTTCGTCTGAGCCTCAAAGGTGTTAAGTTTGTTAGAAAACAAACAAAAATACCAATTTATACAATAGATATCTCTCACCCACTGCTCAGTACGCATCTTATTAAATTATCAAGAATGCCAATTGGGCCGTATTATATACATCAACACACTGAAGGCAAAACTAATAGAATAACAGTGCTAGATCAAGAAGTCGCCACAATGCTAACATTGCATGCGGGCAACTTAGGCCAGTATTTAGAAAATCTTAATTTTGACTAATTCTAAATAAATCTTTAAAGTATATAATAATCAACAACAGGAAAAATCATGTCGTTACCGCAATACCAAGAAGTAACTCGAAAACCTAACATTCTTTCTACTCGTAATCCTTTAAAAAACAGGACTGCCAAAGTAATCGAATTAGAACTACGAATCAAAGAACTTCAAAACTATAAAGACTGGCAACGTCTTTGTCAGAAATATCGCGACGAAGGTATTTTTTTAAATCCCGGTGCTAGACCATTGGTCAAAATGGTTAAGCTTGGTTTATTGTTGATTGATGAAGACATTCAACGTGCTCTTGATCCTAAGCATTGCAAAAAAATTGCATCTCCTGGAATTTTTAATCCAAGTTTACTACAGGTTGTTTTTTGTGTAAAGACTCCGGGTATCGAAGAATATCATGCAGTAGATGGTCAGCACACTGCTACTCTTTTAGCTGCACTTGTTGATGCCGGCCTGTTTAATGGCGAAAGCGATTGGAGAGAAATTGAAGTTCCTGTGTTATATATCGAAACAGAATCTAAGGCGTTTGCTCGCAAAGCATTTGCTTTAATTAACGGAAAAGGTAAAAAGAAAATCAGTCCGTATTACGAGCATCGTACAAAAGTTATGAGTGTACGGATTGATGATAGTCAAGATAGTGATGATCTCGAAGCTGAGCGTAAACAAGTAATTTGCGAAAAAAATAACTGTTATCCAATCGACGACGAAGGTCCGTTTGTTGGGAAACCGGGTACTTTTACCCACATGCAAGCATTAAATCTACCCGACGAAGTATTATCTCTTGCCTGCCGGTTTCATGATACCTATTTTCATTATGATCCGATTGACGGTTCGTTGTGGTTTATGATAAACGATATCCACAAGGCATTTAGTGCAGCAAAACTTAATATAACAGATAAGTTTTTAAAGGAACTAGCAGGTATTCTTCAAGGATACTTTGCCGGACTATACGAGTTTCACCAAAGTGTCAAAGGTGCTCATAGAAGATGGGGAGAACACACTTACGGATACGAAGTACCATGGGACGATGATTCAATTGCAGCTACCTTAGTAATGCTTTATAAAAAGTTAGGTGGAACTCAAGCTATTCCGCAACCTATGCTAGATAGATTTGAGAAGATCCTAGATTTTATTGACGACGATATCAAGGATCTTTATCTCAAGGCAGCATAATGTACTTTTATATTATACAAGGTCCGTATAGAGTAGGATTTGGTATTACTAGTAACCATGAACGTCGAGTTAAAGATTATACTGGAGCATGGGGAGGAATAGCAAAATTTGATTATTTGTTCGAAGGACCTACTCCTCATGTTAAGAGATTAGAAAATATAATCAAGACTATGCATACGGACATGCTTTGGTGTGTCGACGAATGGCGAACCGAATGGTTAGATAATAGTTGGTCCATTCATGATCTTAAAGATTTCGTAATTCAACTAATTCGAGAACGACATCTACATATCGATCAAATATAGTGGTTGCCCAAAAAGATTGGTATAGCTATAATACAATTCTTACTAACAAAAGGAGTGTGTTATGCAATATGCAATGTCCGCTAACTCTACTTTGTTTGTTCGTGTTGCTAAAAAAGAAATAAAAAAAGACTTTGTTATTCGTATATCTGCCGCAGCATATAATAACTTTCATCCCAGTAAAGCCTTTTATGTGTCAGACCTTCCCGTAGAAATCGAGCCGCAACAATTGCTTCAGTATATTAACAATCTTGTAACTCGTTATAATTTTGCTAACTTTCAATTTGTTGTTTAATTAGTAACAAAAAACGGTAGACCAAAATCTACCGTTTTGTTATAATAATACTGTTATTAATTAACAAGGAGCTCGTATCATGTCTAAACTATTTACTTTTGCCGGTACTTGCGTTGAAAATGGCGCTACAGTTTATAAATTTGCTAACGATTTTAAGCGCGGCAAGGCACTAGAACGTTTTGGCTGCACCAATGTTGTGCTGGTTGAACTGCCCCATGCAATGGACAAAGAAGCCGCTGTTGCATATCTTGCAACTCTTGGTATGACTGCTGGATGGCGTCGTGCTGCTAAGATTGCACAGCCTGCTCGAGCGAAAGCCGAAAAGGCTACACCTATTGCTCGAGTAGCAAAACGTGTTGGTGATACTCCACGCCGAGGCCAAACTCCCGAGGCATTTGCACTTGAATGGTTTGCAGCAAAAGAAGCCAAGTATGCAGCAAAGAAAAAGGCCAATAAAACGGTCTAAGATGGAGGTCTGTTGCGTAAAAACAACAGACCATAAATCACTGATGTACTATAATGTTTATTCACTCACACACGAAGGAGAATACAAATGGCAGTAACTGAAAGTCGCACCGTCACCCCCGAAGAAGCACGTAGCCGTATCCTACGTTGCTTCAAGAATAAGCGTCCGCTGTTTCTCTGGGGTCCTCCAGGTATCGGCAAATCTGAGATCGTTGCCGACATTACCAAAGAACTTGGCGGCTATATGATCGACCTGCGTCTATCGCAGATGGAGCCCACGGACATGCGTGGTATCCCGTACTTTAACAAAGACAAGGCATTGATGGATTGGGCTCCGCCGATCGATCTGCCTGATGCAGAACTTGCAGCACAATATCCTATTATTGTTCTGCTGCTTGACGAAATGAACTCAGCGGCTCCGGCTGTTCAGGCTGCTGCTTATCAGCTGGTTCTGAACCGACGTATCGGTAAGTATGTGCTGCCGGACAATGTTGTTATGGTAGCAGCCGGTAATCGTGACAGCGATAAGGGTGTTACTTATCGTATGCCGAGTCCGTTGGCCAATCGTTTCGTACACATGGAGATGCGTGTGGACTTCGACTCGTGGCAAACCTGGGCTGTTAAGGCCAAGATTCACCCGGATGTCGTTGGTTACTTGTCGTTTGCTAAGTCCGACATGTTCGACTTTGATCCGCGAAGCAATAGCCGTTCGTTCGCTACTCCACGTTCGTGGACCTTTGCGTCAGAGTTTTGCCAGGACACCAGCATTACCGACAAAGAACTGACTGACCTGATTGCAGGTTGCGTTGGCGAAGGTACTGCTGTTAAGTTTATGGCGCATCGTAAGCATGCGGCTAACTTGCCTAAGCCCGAAGACATTCTGTCGGGTAAAGTCAAGGACTTGAAGACCAAAGAAATCTCGGCTATGTACTCGCTGACGACTTCTATGTGCTACGAGTTGCAAGACTACTACACCAAGAACGGCAAGGACAAGATTGCTGACTTCCACAAAATGGCAGACAATTTCCTTCGCTTTATGATGGATAACTTCACTACCGAAGTTACTGTCATGGGTGCTCGTGTTGCACTTACTACGTACAACCTGCCCATGGTACCGGGCAAGATGCCAAGTTTTGATGAGTTCCATCAACGCTTTGGTAAGTACGTTTTGGCAGCAGCCGGTAGTTCGAAGTAATCGGTTCGCGTGTGAGGCGGGGGCAGGATTAATCCGTAAGACCCCCAACTACTATGAACTATATTATTGAAACGTTGGACGGACGTCATACAGGAAACGAACTGTGGAAGTATCGTCTTTACATCACACAATACGCACTACATCAGTTTTCCGACGATAGATTCCGCTATTTTCATACACTACGCTCTTGGATGATTGAACAATATGGACCAAGTTGCGAGCGAGATATTTACTTTAAAACTGTAGTAGCACATAAAGGTTATGCACCATTCCAGCCACCTTGGTGCTGGCACATTGATCGCGAAAAGAATTATCTTTACATATACGTAAGGAACGACGAAACATTAGCAAATATACAACTAAAATGGAGTTGACGATAAATCCATTTTTTGCTATAATATAGATATACATTAAGGAGTATATATGGCAGATTCTACTGTTATTGATAAAGCAAAAGCGGTTACTGTTACTGATTCACGAGTTGACGCATCTGCTCGCGAAAAACTTACTACTGCTCGTATTGGCCTGCTGCTCAAGGCTCCGTTCTTTGGTCAGTTGGCCACTCGCATGACTCTTACTAACGCCGACGAGTGGTGCTCTACTGCTGCTACCGACGGTCGCAAGTTCTATTACAATAGTGAATTCGTAAACAAGATGCCGCTAAAACAGCTCGAGTTTCTTGTTGGACACGAGATCCTTCATGCTGTTTATGATCACATGGGCCGTCGTGGCGATCGCTTGCCTCGCCTAAGTAACATTGCTGCCGACTACTGCGTCAACCAAGATCTTGTTGATCAACGCATTGGCGAAAAGATCAGCGTAGTTCCTATCTTGTACGATGCCAAGTTTAAAGGCCAAAGTTACGAAGAGGTCTACGACTATCTGTACGAAAATGCAGATAAGATTAACATGGACCAACTTGAGTCAATGATTCTTGACGAGCACTTGGAAGATGGTGATGACGACGGTGATAGCGAAGGTAAAGACAGCAAAGGTCGTCCGAAGTTGAGTAAAGAAGAAGCCGAAGCAATCCGCGACGAGATTAAAGGTGCTGTTATCGCTGCCGCACAGGCTGCGGGTGCAGGTAACTTGCCTGCTGGTGTTAAGCGTCTGCTCACGGATATTACTGCTCCGGTAATTGGTTGGAAGGAACTGCTGCAACAACAAATTACCGCAGTTATTAAGAACGACTATACGTTTGCTCGCCCAAACCGTCGAGGTTGGCACATGGATGCTATCATGCCCGGTCTTAAACCCGGCGACATGATTGATATCTGCATTGCTATGGACCAGTCAGGTTCTATTAGCGAAGAAGACAGTCGTGCATTCTTGAGCGAGATCAAAGGTATCATGGAAGCATTTGACGAGTACAAGATTACTCTGTGGTGCTTTGACACTGAGATTTACAATATGCAGACTTACACTTCTGACAACATCGAAGATATCATGAGCTACGAGCCCATGGGCGGTGGTGGTACCGACTTCATGGCTAACTGGCAGTTCATGAAAGAAAACAACATCGAACCTAAAAAGTTCATTATGTTTACTGACGGTATGCCATTTGGTGAATGGGGCGAGGAGGAATACTGTGAAACCGTTTGGATTATTAAAGGTAACCCCGGCTGCGAGCCGCCATGGGGTATCTGGGCTCACTACGAAGAAGCAGCTAAAGGTCGCTAACATGACTTTTACTGGTGCCTTTGGTTTTTGGTTGTTTCTGTCCGTGTATGTTGTATGCGAAGCAGTTATGTACATGCACGGACACGAAACTCTGTTCTGGAAACATAAAACTCCAGAAGAGAAACAGATCCAGCAACAGGTAATCAAGGAGATAGAAAAATGAAGATAGTCGGACGTTATATCAAATGGCTGCTCAGCGGTTGGGCCTTGTTTGAATGGTGGATGGCCAGCCTATATTTTTTTATGGCCGGTGGTATTACTGCTACTATACTAAAAGATGAGCAACTTACACATATTTGGTTTACACTTGCTCTAATTTCTGCTGGTCTTGGTATGCTATATCTAATGTTCAAAGGATTCCGGCACTCTTGGAATTGTTTTAAAGAAGATGACGACCGGGTATTTAACATTCTTAAGGACAAAAAAGATGGACAGTGATATGAAATGGTTTATGATATTAATGTTTTCATTAGTTGTTATTCCACTACTTGGCATCGGTATTGATCATTGGCGCCAGCAAGAATGCCGATTAGAACTCGCTCGTACCGGATGGTACACTCCTGCAGAAATCAATGAGGTATGTAAATGATAATCAAAGAATATATTTTAATAGCAATTGCTATTGTTCTTGGTATCTATATGGCTTATACAACATATCCGCAAAATACCCAAGTTATTAATTGTAGCATTGCAGAAATTAGCCCTGACTATTCGAATGATATGAAAGAAGCATGCAGGAAAGCGAGGATGGCTCAATGAAAGTAGATCTACATCCAGAGGCCGTCGATGGATTAATGCGTAGTATTCTTGTACAAGACTATAAATCTCTATGCTCAGACATTAGACGGCTCGAAGATAACAAAGAGAAATTAAAGAAATATCAACTCGAAGACCTTGAAAATAATCTTGTATATAAAATAGCATTTGAAAAGTTAATGGAATACTACATTGGCTTTCAGTGGGAACAAGAACTATGAAACATGTGGGCATTGCAGTTGGTATGAATATGATCGAGCGCATTGATAGCATTCGTGCGGTAGTAGATCGTCTTGGTTTTCGTATGGGTAAACCTCCTTATGCCACTTACGGTGAACCCGATAATATTGATAATATAGCATTGTATCCTAAGGACAATTGCTTGCCTGTTTACAATCGAGATGCTATGCTTTTTGTTGGTAACTTAGTCGAACTTGAACAGTGGATCAAAGGGTTAGACTGGGCAAGACAATACGATAGTTATCTTGGTGTTGCATCCGAACAACGGCGTGCGCAATACGAAGCGAAAGAAGTTGCAAGACAAGAGCGAATCAAGTATAATAAGGCTAAAGCAAAAACTTTCGAAACTCTAAAAAAGGAACATGCGTAATGGAACCAATTAACATCGAAGAAATTAAAGCGAGCAAGAAAGTTAAGAAACTTATTGCCGAACTGCAACTTCGTCTGCTGCATACTGAAGATGCACTCGAAGATATTACTCGGGCTGCGGAAATCGCCGAAGTAACCGGACAAATTGAAATGATGAGTACGTTTGTTAGTCAAGCCAACGAATTTCTTCAGAATCGAATTGTTCGACCGGATACCAGTGTCACTGCCGACGAATACAAAATGACTATCATCACTGACGATAAAATTACCGAGGACAATAAGAATGTTACGTAACGGTGAAGCCAATCCGTTAACTGTACACGGCTTACGTGAAATGGGGCATTGTCCTCCCCATTTCATACAAGTAAAATTTGATCTTCGTAATAGTCATAAACAAATATCAGATTGGATCTGGGAAAATTTTGAAGGCCGTTTTTGGTTAGGTGACTGGTTTGATGTTAATACTTCGGGCCAATGCACTATGGTTACTTGTGCTGCTTTTGAAATTCCCGGCGAAGCTAGTATGTTTTCGTTGATGTTAGATCAAATTCAACAAATTCAATATCTCATATAAAAAATTTCCAAGGTATATTCTCTAGTTAAATAACTATAGTTATTTACGGAGAAACAATGGATCAAGAACCTCAACAACAAGGCCCAAGTTTAGCATTATCGGACTTGGTCCTTCTTTTCAATTTAGTAAGAATTGCAGCAGAACGCGGGGCCATTAAAGCCGACGAAATGTCCGCAGTTGGCGCAGTCTACGAAAAACTCAATTCTTTCTTACAAGCAAGTGGAGCCTTTAAATCTCCAGAAGAGCCGCCAATGGCCAATTCAGCTGACCAATAATCCAGGAGAAAATTTATGTTAAAGCATGTTGGTAAACACAACGACAAACGATGTGTTATTATATTTCGAAAAATTCCAGAACTTGAGCACATGGCTTTAGTTGTGTATAGTGACTTGTTACCTCGTATGGTGCATGATGAAATTATGCGAGCAGTTGAAAGTCCCCAAGGACAAGCAGCTACCGAAATCAGCGAAGTTCTTTTTAGAACCGTTATGGCAGATGGTCATAACTGTCTCGAAAGTTTACATCGCAATGGGTTAATGAAAAAAGTTCCTACTAATCAAGTTTTAGTAACTCCGACTTCTACTAGCAGTGTTCGTTTAGACGAATTAAACGACTTACTTGACGAAATGTCCAAAGGCGAAGAAGCATTAAAAAGATTACAGGATCTTGATTCCAATCGAGGCCTAACTTCAAAGGCTCCACCGCGAAGAGCAGAAATTCAAGAAATAGGTGAAAAGAAAACCAGGGAAGCACAAGGTAATACCAGTGCCGCTCAGATGTTATCTACTATGCTAAGTGACAGCGATCTTGCTGCACAACGAGTAGAACAAGCAGAAAAAATGGAAGCTACTGCGCAACAACTCTTAGCAGAAGCAGCACGGTTAAAAGCAGAAGCAGAAAATCTTTCACCTAAGGTAGAAAATGTCGGAACAAAAACCAAAAAAACCTCGACAAAAAAGCAAGCGGCTTAATTTAAACACCAAAGCCCAATGGGAGTCTATTCTAAAAAGTGTTGAAAAGAAAGAAGTACCGATTCAAATGTTAAACAGTTTAACTGTTAATCTAAGAGACGGTACTGTTATTAATATTAATATCAAAGAATTAATCGAAGAAGGCAACGATCCAGATGATCTTGAATTAATGATTAAACACAAACTAACTGCTCTTGATAACATTATTGAAGATATAGACTTTTTTATTAGTGTATCGGCTGTACAAAAAATGGTGCAGCCGGCTACAGACGAATTACTTAAAAATCTATGATTTGCACTATATTTGCTACAGACCAAGTTGGCACATTTGGTAATAGGGGGACCTTGCCATGGGCGTTCGATCCCGAGGACATGGCATGGTTTAAAGAGCATACAACTAATCAAATTGTTGTTATGGGAAGAAACACATGGGACGATCCGAAAATGAAAAAACCATTACCGGATAGAATTAATTGTGTTATTACTAATACGCCAATTGTCGGGTACCCGACAGTAAGAAGACTCACTAAGGATTATAAGTCACAAATTCTTGACTTGCAAAAACTCTTCCCTACAAAAAATATTTTTATTTTAGGTGGACCGAACATTATAATGGATTGTAAAGATCTAATTGATTACGCATATATTACCCATCGTAAAGGAGCAGCGTTTTCGGATGTACGAATTGACTTAAGATCTTTTATGACCGGAATGAGAATTATTAGTTCTAGACCTTCAACAAATAAAATGTTAAACTTTAGTATCTATAAAAATATAGATATATTTAGACCTCTATAAATGGAACAACAATATTTAGATGCATTGCGTGATGTTTTAGAAACAGGGACACGCAGAGATGATCGCACGGGTGTAGGTACCATATCACGATTTGGTATGCAACAACGGTACGATCTTAGTAAAGGATTTCCTGCTATTACTACTAAAAAATTAGCATGGAAAGCCTGTGTAGGTGAGTTACTTTGGTTCATTGAAGGGTCAGGTAACGAACGTAGGCTTGCAGAAATTACACACGGCACTGCAGATGGTAAGGTAACTATTTGGACTCCAAATGCTATGGCACCATATTGGAAACCTAAGGCTAAGTTTGAAGGTGACCTAGGTAGAGTTTACGGAGTACAATGGCGGCACTGGCGTACCGTTAAGCCTCGTGAAGCAGAAGGAACATTTAAAGATAGCTTCGGAATCACATATCGAAGGACAAGTAATAATATAGAAATAAAGGAAGTCGATCAACTAAGAAATTTAATCGACGGAATTCGAGCAGATCCATACGGACGACGACATATATTAACAGCGTGGAACCCAGGAGAATTAGAACTCATGGCTCTGCCCCCGTGTCACTGCTTTGCTCAGTTTTATGTATCAGAAGGCAGATTGAGTTGCCAGATGTACCAGCGTTCTTGTGATATGTTTCTGGGCGTACCTTTTAATATCGCAAGCTACTCGCTATTGACACACATGATTGCCCACGTGTGTGGCCTCGATGTAGGCGAGTTTGTTCACGTACTCGGCGACGCACATATATATCTGGACCATGTAGAGCAGGTAAACGAACAGCTAAAGCGTGAGCCCTTACCTTCTCCAACTCTTTGGCTCAATCCTGAAGTTACTGATATAACAAAATTTACCATGGCTGATATTCGATTAGAAGGATATCAATCACATGATGCAATTAAGGCTCAAATGGCAGTATGATATTTCATCAATTCACCTTAGGCGATGTTGAAGACCCAGACATTTATGTTGCTGGCCCAATGTTAGAATGGCAACGAACAGAAAAAGGTAAATGGGTTATGGAACACGGCCGGACATTAACTTATGAAATCAATACCGACATGCAGACATTAGGGTATAGAGTAACTATAAGAGGTACACTAAGTTACGATGATGAAGTTTACTACACATTAAAATATCAATGAAAATACTTGTAACTGGTGCTGCAGGTTTTATTGGTCACAATGTTGTTCGTTTTCTTGAGCAACAAGGACATGAAATCTTCGGCGTTGATAATCGCACCGACTACGGATTTATTCCCACAGATGAATTAGAATATTTGTTTAAAGAACGTGCTCGAAGAGTACATACATTTCCAATGGTAGCAGACATTCGCAACGGAGATGATATGAAACATCGAATGGGTGTGTTTAATATCAAAACTATAGTGCATCTTGCAAGTTTTCCTAGGCAAAAAGTAGTAGAACAGGATCCAGTACTGGCAAGCGAAGTAATGTCCACTGGATTAATAAATTTACTAGAAGCAGCACGTACATACAAAATTAAACGTTTTGTATATATTAGTTCTAGTATGGTATACGGTGATTTTGAAAACGATGTTTCAGAAGATGCTCCTTGTAATCCCATTGGACAGTACGGTATTATGAAATACATGGGCGAGCAGTTAGTAAAAGACTATGCTCGTCGATATGGGTTTGAATATGTTATTATCCGTCCTAGTGCTGTATACGGAGAATACGATGTAGAGGATCGTGTGGTGTCTAAGTTTATGTTAGGTGCTATGCGTGGGGAAACACTTAAAGTTAAAGGCGCCAGTGAAGTATTAGATTTTACTTATGTCGAAGATGCTGCAATGGGTATCGCACAAGCAACTACTAGCGAAGCAGCCGCAAATAAAATTTATAATATTACTCGCAGTGACCAGACTCTAACTACATTAAAAGATGCAGCGTATCTTGCTATTAGCATCGCAGGGCGCGGATCTATTGAAATACAAGATCGAGATTTAAGTTTTCCAAAACGTGGTAGATTGAAAATTGAACGTGCAGTAAATGATTTTGGGTATAATCCACTAGTTAATGTAGAAGAAGGATTTCGCCGATATTACAATTGGTTTCAAAAGTCATATTACTGGCAACAAAAATTAGGAGACTAAAATGAAAAAAGTATCGTATGACTGGTGGTTAGAGATGGACGACATGGAGTTTTATGCATGGTATGATAATATCTTTACCACAGAGGAACTAGACTCCATAGAAAAAATAGTCAAGGACTCGGATTTAGAGATCGGTGAACTAAGCGACGAAAATTCTATAGACCTAACTATTAGAGATAGTAAAATTAAATTTATCAATTCTGATAATATAGAAAATCGATGGATTTTTGAAAGATTCACTAGTGTTGTTAATAACGCCAATGAAAGATTTTTTAAATTCAATTTGAATAGAATAGAATCTCTACAATATACAGTATATAACGAAGGGCAGTTTTATCAAGACCATATTGATTTAGGTTACCGAAATCCTAACAATGCTATTAGAAAACTAAGTTTTACAATGCAACTAACTGATCCTAGTGAATACGAAGGTGGCGAACTTCTTATTAAACATGGATCACAGCCTGAAGCGGCTCGAAAAGAACGAGGAGTAATTACTTTCTTCCCGTCGTACATCATGCACGAAGTTACCCCGGTTACCAAGGGCACACGTAAAAGTATCGTTGGCTGGGTTACCGGGCCTCGATGGAAATAATATAAAATTATAAACAGAGTTGGTGTCTTTAAGAATGGCTAAAAAAATATTAGTAGTCACAGCTCATCCCGACGATATGGAGATTGGTTGTTCAGGAACATTAAAAAAATTTCAAGACCAAGGATCGGAGATTATCTCTATCGTTACAATAAAGCCATCACGCGAAGATAATCCTAATAGATCAGAAGATATTGTCAAAGAAGAACTAAGATTAAGCTATCAAAAATCAAACTTTGAATTACGTATATTAGATACAGATACACATCCAAACGGACGTCCAAATTTAATATGCAATAATATCACAATAGCAAAATTAAAAAAGTTAGTTAGTGAATGCGACTTAGCTATAATACCCAACCTCGAGGACTCGCATCAGGATCATGTAACAACTTATAATTTAATTTTTCCATTAATTAAATCAGTTCCTGAAATTTGGTCCATGCATAGTTGGCCATATTTTACTACGTACAAGAAAACTCCAACATTATTTGTTAACATCGATTCACAAATAAATTTTAAAGAGTCACTGTTAAACTGCTATCAGAGTTATATAAACAAGAAAATAATCAATGATATTAAATTATCAAATCAATTTTGGGGATTACATGTTTCTTGTAAATATGCCGAAGCATTTACTTTAGTAAAAAAATATGTCAATTAAACTTTTCCAAACAGAGAGATGTTGGAAATACATTAAAGACGAGGTGTTCGAATTAATTAACGATGCACATTCTCGGGGTGAATCACAAAATGGGTTTCTAACCAGTCAACTTGAGTCAGAATTATCTCGCTTTTTTAATAAAAAATTTTGTATCACTGTTGCTTCGTGTACTGACGCTTTGGATATTTCTTTGCAAGCATTACAGCTCCCCAAGGATTCTCCTGTTGCTGTAGGAAATTATACTTTTACTGCATCTGCGCATGCTATTCGTCGTAGCGGAAATAATGTAGTTCCTGTTGATGTTAATAATCAATACTGTATTGACGTTAATTTAATTAATAATGTTTCTGCTGTAGTTGCTGTCGACTTGTTTGGTAATATGTGCGATTATAATGCTTTGGAAAAATTAAATTTACCTATAATAGTTGACGCAGCACAAAGTCTGGAAAGTTATAACTCGAAAAACATTTGGTCCCCTGAATATGGTATCGCTAGTTGCATTAGTTTTAGTCCGTCAAAAACAATTAGCAGTTGGGGAAGCGGAGGAGCAATATTAACTAACGACGAATCTTTTGCTGAAAGGTGTTATCGATTGAGATTACACGGAAAAAAGTTTAATGATAATAATTCAATTAGCCCTGGATTAAACAGCATGATGAGTAGTGCCGAGTGTGCTGCTGTTATAACAGGATTAAAATATAAAGATCAATGGTACCAACGTCGATCACAAATTTCTCAATATCTAATTTCCGAAAGCATTCATCAATCTGCTATTGATTTGTCGATACCTCACCACTCGTACAGTAAACTTGTTTTTCAATCTGAAAAAAGATCTGATATTTTTAAAAAGTTTAAAGAACTAGAAATTGATACGGTGATACATTATAACAAACTTATACACGAAGAATCTTTGTATAGTACAACTAATAATATATCTAATAGCATATGCTTGCGAAATATATCTTTTACTGTACCCAATCAACACACCCTAACAGACCTAGAAGTTGAAAAAATTGCAAAGGCATTAAAATGAAAATTCTTATATTAGGCGGACATGGTTTCATCGGACATAACGTAGCTAGACAACTACTAGACTTAAATCACGATGTTAATATTGTTGATATCCATCACCAATACGGAGAGTACCCAGACTGGGAATATCGACCAGTCTTAACAGAAAGAATTAATGTTATTGGTCCGAGTAATTATCAATCTTGGAAAATTGATGTTTGTAATCAAATTGATCTCGAGCATGTATTTCACACCGTTTATCCTGATATAGTAATCGACCTGGCTACTTATCCGAATGCTAAAATGGTCAAGAAGAATGTAGTTGATGCTACTACTAATATGATTTCAGCTACCGCTATTGCATTAGATCTTTGTGTAAAATACAATGTAAAAAGATTTGTTTTGGCCAGTAGTTCAATGGTCTATGGTGATTTTGGCGGAACAACACCTAACGAAACAGTTGAGTGTAATCCATTGACTCTATACGGGAGTTATAAGTTACAATGTGAACGCATGTGCAAAATCTGGCATAAAGAACATAACCTTGAATATTCTATTTTACGTCCTAGTGCCCTTTATGGAGTTCGAGATATGGTTGTAAGAGTAATCAGTAAAATGACCGTCGATGCTTTACGTTATAAAAAAATGTATGTTCACGGTCCAACCAATAAATTAGATTTTAGTTATGTAACTGATGTTGCAGCGGCTTTTGTAAGTGCTGCACTCCATCCAAATGCCGCTAATGAAATTTTTAACTGTACAAGAGGAAACGGCAGAACTATTTTAGAAGCAGCCGATCTTATTGCATTACACATTCCTTCGGAAATAATTTCTCAACCTCATGATAGTTTTTATCCAAATCGCGATACATTAAACAGTGATAAATTAAAAGAGCTCACTGGGTGGAATCCTACCATTGATATCGAACAAGGTATTCCATTATATCTTAATTGGTTCCTCCAGCAAAATTTTTTAAATCACTTCTAACCAAATTTTTCTATTGTATTTCTTAAAATAAAAGTTCTGGCACCATTCCCAATCAAAACTTAATCTCAGTGCTTCGTAATCGCCTTTAACGTTTTTGTAATACTCAATTGCATCTTGCGCTCCTTGGAGACAATACTCGGCATTTTCTCCATTGGCAACAGCGCACCAGACATCCAATCGATGTTTGATCTCGATTGTTGTTCCTAATTCCACTTCTCGCTTTAGTTTCAGTACCTCTCTGAATGCACTTCTCCATGTAATCCAAGGATCAGTATTAAATCGAGAAATACTGATGCATTCAGGTATAACAGCATGACGTTGACTTAATGTAAAATCCAGACCTGGGTCTGTATCTAATACTAATTTTTTATTATAAAGATTAATATTCATTGCACCATACTCTAAACCATTTAGAGGATTTCGGCTATGAAAAATATAATGCTTAGGCTGCTGAAAATAGTCTGGCATAAAATCAAAATTAAAAGAAGGCAATACTTCTGTTTTAGCAAATACTGCATAAAACCATGGAGTGTTACTTAATTCAGCAGCGGCTTTGTATGCTCGTTCTCTACCAGTAATTCCAGTGCTGCGTTTTGCACGAGGACATTGTTTTTTTAAAATTTCCCAATTTTTTTCTGCCATTGACTCACCGTTACTAATAAAAATAACATCTTGCATTGATTCAAAGTCTATAGTCTTGGATTTTATAATATACGGATAATCATATATTTGATCTTTTAAGAAATTCTTTACATCGCGAGGTACAATAGCAACACTATTACTAGAATTCAATCCTTGAACTGCTCTTGTCTGTGTGCGCCATAAACACATTGGGGGCTCTGAGTTTTTATTTTCTTTACCATTGGCAATAAACATTGCATAAGGAAAATTAAACTCGTGGGCCATAACTGCATCAATTAAAGAATCATTATCAACTGTTACAACTGGTTCGGGTAATCTTGGAACCGTTTGATTGTCACAATAATTAATAACATTGAACCAATCAAGTATTTCTAAATCGTACATTTGTGTTTTAAAAGATTCGACATTTATATAAAATGTATCTCCGTATTTTTGTTTAGCATTATTACTGTTACAAGATACCGAAGGAAAGACATGTATCATTTCGGCTTGCCATGGTTCAGGTTGCCATGTAAAATCAAATAATGTATAATCACATATGCTGTTAATAACCCATATATGAGATGTATCTGCAGTTGCAACTATTCTTTTCAAGGTGTCTAGATAATTGTCAACAAATCTTGTAACTTTTAATTTAGGGTATCTTTTTTGTAGTGTATCAAAATAATTAGTATGATTGTTTCCGTGATTTACATAAACAATCATTGACCCATCGTCTTCGGATTGTACAAATTGATCTGACACAAAATTTAAATTAGGAAATTCCTCTATCTTTTTTGCCCACTGGGTATTTCTAACAAACTCAAGTTTATTAATTAAAAACGTTTCCGACCATTTATTCCACTGACTTGGAAATACATGTGTCATATAATTTTGCCAAGTCGGTGGATGCCAACTGAAGTCAAAATCTTTATAATTGTTTTCGCTACTTATTATCCAAAATTTAGTAGTCTTACTTCTATTACAGCATCTTGATATAGTTGCTAATATGCTATTAACGTATCTAACTTTTTGAATATTAGGATATCTATCTTTTAGCTGGTTAAATCTAAACTCTGATGCAGGATTCCCTTTATCGATAAAAAATATATCCAATATTTTCAAAGACTTTTCTGCGTTTTTATAAGGAATCTCATCGATAATTTTTATTTCTGTTGCGCCCGGTAGTGTATAGGTTAGTCCTGTAGTGACTTGCCAATCGCTACTAAAATGATATATGTATAAAGGATCTATAGGGTTTGGATGCCAACTAAAGTCAATTGTTGATTCATCAATCTCCTCAGGTACATGCCAATTTTTCTTGTTATCTAAGACAGTAATTTTTAAATCGTTAGAAATTTTAATATCAGATGAACCCGGTACTTGATAAGTTAATCCTGAACTACTTTGATGCTGACTTGAAAAATGATATATATACGGTGGCTCATGAGGGTCTGGATGCCAGCTCTTATCAAAATCTGCAATAATAAAGTCGTCGGGAAACAAAACAACCCAATTGTCGTCAGCTGGTAGTCGAGTTACCGATTGCTCTGTTCGAAAATGCCATTCTTTTCTGTTTACAGTATCTTTATTAGCAAAATATACCCCTGCATCTCTTTGCCATTGACTTGGAAATACATGAATGTGTTCTGATTCCCATGGTGCTGGTTTCCAGTCAAAATCAAAATCTACATAATTATTTCCGCCATAAATAAACCAGTAATACCTAGTTCGACTTAGTCGAGCAGCCTCGTCGAGATCCTTTGCTTCTTTTTCATGAGCAAATAAATTAGGTTTCTTTCCTGTATAAAAAATATCAATCATGTATAATATTCACAGTCACTACGAAAATATTTTTAGTGTGTTAAAAACATTAACTAAAGATCCTGTAATCCTTTATTTTTATCCTTTTGGATCTACAAAGTACGAAAATTTAGAACAATATCATTGCAACGGTGACGGCACTGGACTAGTTCTATTATGCTATGACCAAGAACCAATTACCGACTATGTGCGCGATACTTTTGATAAAATCAGAGATCATTTTAAACATCCTAGGCCGATAGTATTACTTAACACAGAAAAAAATAGTCAAACAAAAAAAATCTTAGACAACTATCGATTTATTGATAGTTACTACTTTTTTCATATTTTTGCGGCTGCTGATTGGTATCGAGGTTACCAATTTTGTGCCGATTTAATTGAACCAAAGAAAAGAAAAATATCAAAAAAATACATAACCTTTAATCGTATAACAGGAAATAGTAGAGCCTATCGTAGTATTTTTGTATCTGAGCTAGTCAAAAACAACCTACTAGAGTACGGTCATGTTAGTTATAGTGATAATTGTCCTGAACACGGCCACTATACAAGTAGTATACTTGATTTAATTAAAAAACACAATGTTAGCGAAGACCTAATTAACGAAACAATTTCATACTTAAATCAAATTGAATTTCCTTTAAGAGTCGATCATAAAGATTCAGCACAAATTCCTAATGGTAGCCAAACCATTGATGCTATTTCTGAGTTAATGGAAAGTTTTTTATATGTGGTAACAGAAACTTGTTTCTGGGAGTCCAAAGAACATCTAACTGAAAAAATTTTTCGTCCCATAGTAACCAGACATCCGTTTGTACTAATTGGGTGTGCAAATAATCTCGCGTACTTAAAACGTTACGGATTTAAAACTTTTGATCGCTGGTGGGACGAAAGCTACGATACCATTGAAGATCCTATAGAAAGAATAAAAGCTGTAGTAAAAATTATTCATTCAATCTGTCAAATGTCAACTGAGGATTTACAAAAAATGCTTAATGGTATGCAACACATACTCGATTACAATTATAATCTTTTTTATAGTAAAGAATTCATCGATCGGGCGTGGGACGAGTTAACAACGAATCTTCGAGACGCAATTCCTCAACATTTACTCCTGAGTCTTGAAGAAATTTAACTCCGGCATCATCTCTATATTTGTGTGCATAATATACCTGCTTGATTCCCGATTGATATATTAGTTTTGCGCATTCTAAGCAAGGACTATGTGTAACAAATAAATCTGCTCCTAGTCCAGATTCGTTAGATTTAGCTAGTTTTGCAATTGCATTCGATTCGGCATGTAGTACTTCGGCTTTTGTTTTTAGTGTTCCGTCTTCGGATATATCTTCACATATATTCGACCAGCCGGCCGGCATGCCATTATACCCAATAGAAACAATTCTATCATCCTTGACTACAATAGCACCTACATGCAATCGTTGTGCTGAACTTAATTCAGCAAATGTTTGTGCAGTTTTCATGTATGCACGTTTAAATTTTTCTTTCATTCTACTCCCATTTGTTTACGAATAGCTGTGGCACTTATTGCTTGTGTTGCGTCATCGAACGTTTCTTGTTCGATAATATAACCAACATCGCGTCCGTATGTAATATTAACAATATTAGGAACTACAACAATTTCATACATACCTTGATACTCAGGATCAAGATCGGCCCGAATATAATTTTTAACTTCTTCAAGACCAAATGGATTACTATGGTTCCATCCTTGGCAGTCTCTGATCATAATACACACTTGCCCTGTTTTTTTAATCGCACGTTCAAACAATGCACGATGGCCTGCATGCCATGGTTGCCAACGTCCTAACATTTGCACCGTAGGCTTACGCCAATCAAACACTCGTTCTGTCATTTTTCCCCCATGTAATTTTATTCCATACTCTTTCATGTAGATAGTATAGAAATATTTTAGTAAAAAATTCTACACTAGCAATACTTAGAGCAACTTTTGGTTCTCCGGTTAGTAACCAGCTTACAATAAATGTATCTAATGTGCCAGTCATTCGCCATGTTACTGCTTTTGTTAAACTGCGTTGGCGACTTTCTTGCTGCTCTTGATAATTTCGTGCCAGTTTATTTGCAATCGTTACTGCCCACCGTTCAGCAGATTTTGCCATAATACGATAGTCATATTTTTCCGGTGGTACAAATATTTTGTTAGTGTCCGCGAATCGGCCTTCATCAATTGTATCTAGCCATACTGTAATGTCTGCATTATATGCTTCACGCATCGCCGTTAACGGTGCAACAAAATCACTAATAACAAAGTCAGCAGTAGACTTTTCTGCTAAATCTCTCATACGATAGCCTTGCCTTATTCGGCCTGCTTCACTAAAATCCCAGTCGTCGAATCGTTTTCGAACTTCGTCGGCATTAAACCACTCTACAGTAAATCCTTTATCATGCAATTCTTTTTGCAATGCATTTGCAAGATACGTTTTACCTGCACCAGGCAATCCCATAATTAAAATTTTTGTTGTCATGAATGTACTTTTACTCCATATTGTTTTTCAAATCTTTCTGCATCTATACGATCATTAACCATCGGTTCACCTTTAATGTTCAATGATGTATTAAGAAGCATAGGACAATCGGTCATTACAAACCATTTTTCCAATAATTCTCTAATGCCCGATCCGTCTTTTGGGACAGTTTGTACTCTAGATGTACCATCGACATGGCAAATAGCAGGGAACTGGCCACGATACCTGCAATAAGCAACTGACTGCATATAGCGACTGTCATTCCACCCGCTAGGCAAATTAAAATACTGATCAGCAAATTCCTCAAGAATGACTGGTGCAAATGGTCGAAACTTTTGTCTTTGTTTAATTGCATTTACTCGATCCTTTATATCTATACCGCGTGGGTCTGCTAATAAACTTCTATTGCCTAACGCACGTGGCCCAAACTCACATCTACCAGAAGCCACCCCAACAATACCATCACTAAGCAAACTATCAAGTAATCGATTCGTTGGGTATGCTCCGCTAATTTCATGCCCAAGATAAGCATTAACCCAGTTAAGACGACCGCCATAAGCGAGGGCTGCGGCACCAAGGCTACTACCAGCATCGCCGGGATTAGGCATAATCCAAATGTTATTAAAGTATTCACCAAGATTCCTATTCGCTAAACAATTTAATGCAACACCACCCATGTACACAAGATTTGTGCTCCAGTTAAAATCTCTTGCACGACGCATTACATTATAAATTAAATTTTCTGTTACTCGTTGTGCCGCCGCGGCAATATCAGCATCGTGTACGGTATTCCATGCTTTGTTATGCCAACCAGTGTGTAAATTTTCTTTAAAGGTTATATTCCACTCGTTGCTAACTAAATCATTTTTTAGATACTCGTCATGCCCGTAGAAGTTATCACTGTATGCGCTCATACCCATTAAGATATATTCATCTTCGTTGGGTTTAAGTCCTACCTTTTGTGTCATTGCAGAATAAAACAATCCAATACTATGCGGATAGTGTTGTGACCATAATTTTTTATAATTCGCAACTCCGCGACTATCGTACTCGGCACCATAGATACTAATAGTATCCCATTCACCAATTGCATCAATTACTACAACTGTTGCTCGATCATATGGACTTGTTTGAAACCCTGCTGCGGCATGACTTAAATGATGATCAAAGGATCGGATAGAACAATTGTATTTCTTTTTTAATTCCTGTGCTACGCACTGATTAACTGTTAATCTGTTCCATTCAATACCTTCGCCGCTATACCATCTACGCCATTGCTTTTTCCAAGGCTTTTCGTAATATGCAATTGTATCAATATCAAATTGCTCAACATCTTTAAGAAGGTCAGGACTAATGTGTGCGTCATTTTTTAATTTACTATAACGCTCACTGTGTCCTGCAAACAATATATCGCCGCGGCGATTAATAACGCTTATTGCAGCGTCATGAAAGCCAGCCGAGATTCCTAATATGTTCATTTATTTTGAGTGCTATTTTAATATGCCCTTGTTCTAGAGGATGGCCACCCGGCCCCTTAGGACAATCGCCCATCCATTCTACTATACCTTCATCCGGCCAGCCTAAGTACTCCTCGGGCATATTGTAGACATCTTTCCAATCTATTTGTTGAATGTCAAACGTGCTTAAAAACAAGAAAGGTATTTTCTGCATACGCAGATATCCTTCCATCATTTTTACTTGCGTCACAAACTTATTACCTGCCCACCAATCATTCCATTCGCTATAAATCTCATTGACAATGTTTCCGTATCGCCGCTGACTTGTTGGTGTTAAATGCCTATGAGCGATTTCTATTCTATTCGGACTAGTCCATGCAATAATTACTGCGTCGACTTTATTACTGCGATTTTCGATATAACTTACAGTAGTACGACAAATGTAATCATTACTTGCCCCAGCCTGTGCAATATTCACCGTATTAGGAATTAATTTAGGCCAGGCAATTGTGCTTTCTTCGCCTGTAGTGAAACTATCGCCATTGACTAATATCATTTGTAAATAAAAGGATCACGTTTACGTAACTCACGTAGTTTACGCCTATATTTAATTTCTAATCGAATTCTGTTCCAAAGATTTTTTAACCAGTTCATTGAATTTGTCTTTCATTAAATTTGCTGCGTCGTGATGTGCTTGTTCAAGTGGATGTTGCTGCGGCCCACAAACATACTTATTCTCTACTGCCCATTGATAGAAACCTCTTGGACTTTCTGTTTGATCCGGCCCTGTGCCCACGGGAAACATAAACCAATGTTCGTAATCTAAATCGCCAGTAACAATGCAATTGTCAGCACAGGTAAAAATATACGGCACATGATAATACTCTAAATGATCTTGTAGGCCTTCTATATGCCAATCACTGTCAAGATCATTGTCCCTGCTTGGCCAGGTCCAACAGACTATAACAATATCAGGCCTTGACCAAACCAACATTTCTCTTACTCGTAAGGCTATTTCTCGATTACCAATTCCAGGATACGCTGCACACAAATAATTATCTGCTAGTAATGCCGGAAAGGTTTTACGACTAAATCCATCAGGGCCACCATGAGGACTATCAGCAAGCTCACTTCCCCATATAAAACTATCACCTCCGGCTAGAACTGTAGTCATAACCAGGCTTCATCATATCAATTTGCATTTGTTTATAATTGTGGTCGGTCCAACTGTAATCAAATGCGTTACTTATACCATCAACTTCAATTTTGTAAATGTCTAAATGTTTTTCTAATAGACTCCAAATTTGGAATTTATCTGTTGTATTAAAACTTTTCATAAGATCAACCTGACCAATTGGAAGATACCCTAAGCTTAGTTTAGGATCGTTGGGATCTAAATTATTGTTAATTAACCATTTATGAAATTTATTTTGTTCTTCGGTGTGCCAAGGAGTAGTAGGATCGTTATAGACCATATCCGCAGCCCATTCAATATCAAATTCTCCACTATAATATTCTAAATGCGTAATAGCTTCGCAAACAGTATCAGTTAATTCCGGTGCTGCTTCATCTCTAAAAACTTCAAATAAAGTTTTTCCAATTTGTGCCCAGTGCATATACACCGTACCAAATTCTCTGTTATATTTGTTTGTAAGAAATAACTCTCTATGTGTATCATTAAGACTATATCTTGGTGCATGCAGCCAGGTTGTAATTTGACTAGGCCTAGTCCATTCAGGAACGTAAGACTGCTTTTGTTGACTCAAAATCAATGTTTCAATTTCATGACACAAAACATTTAATTGTCTAATAGCATATTTTGTTTCATAATCTGCTATCTTATAATAGGGACTTAAATTATTAACTGTACCTTGTAATTTTTCAAAATGATTATGCAATCTATTGAGTATAGTTTTCTTTTCAAGTAATCCTATTTTTTGAATCAACTGTAAATTATTTTCTTCTGTTTTATCAAATCTACTAGCAATTTGGTATTCTTTACCAAATCTCACCGAGTCGGGAGTAAAATATTCTTCAATGATGTAGGATTCCAACCCTGCATTAATCCAGGCCAGTGTAGAATTAAAATTATTGATAGTATAAACCGCCGAATTTAATTCTTTGCATAATAAGTCTAAATTTCTAGCGGTATTAGGAAATCCCATAAAACAGAAATTTTTTTCTAACATGTAATTGTTAGATAATAACTCTTTTAAAGCAATCACCCAATCAGACGCTAATAAAGAATCATTAGGAATAATGTAATATTTTAACGTATCAGAATAATCTAAGGGGTTACGGAGAGTAACGATTATTTCAGATTGCTTGCCACCACTCATATACGTCTGCTCTCTTTGATAATATTTCATCCATAGTTATTGATTGCGTACGGATAGTCTCTAATTGTAACATACGAGCCTTGCCTTGAGCAATACCTCGACGATATTCCTCTTCTCCGTATTGCTCTTGAAAAGTAGGGCGTGTTTTAAGCTGAACTAAGATATCCTTTAACGGGCCAGCTACTCCAGCAAACAATATTTCATCTACCCAAGGATGTAAAATATCCCGAGGTAGGGCTAAAGGTGACATAACTATGTCCGGACTAAAACTAAAGACAACCTTAGCCAGGATGTCAACACCCAAATCGTCGGCTAACTGCTGTATATTCAAGACTTCAAACATACCCGGAAGGGTAAGAGTGAAGTCCAATCTCATTTGTCGTCGGTGTTGAGCGATCGTAACTCCTCTCTTAAAATTTTCAAGCCATTCTTCAAAATTAAGGCCTGTTCGGATATATTCTCCAATTGCTCCTGTACCGTCGATGCTCGCACAAATTTGCCAGTCACGTAGATTACTAAGAATATCCCGATAAAGATTACAGCCTCTATAATCAATGCGACTAAGATTGGTATTATACCTAGCGTAAACATTTTTCCCATCTCCCAGTTCTATAATGCGTTGCATATACCGCCAATGCTGTTCATACATTAGCGGTTCTCCACCGACCCAATATACTTCCTCTATACGGTGGTCCTCAACTGCTGCTGCGAACTCGGCTTCAATTTGAGTTGTCTGGAACTGTTCAATATGTTTCTTGATCTCAGGTTTCATCCAATTATTCTTTGGATCCGACCAATTGATCATACTGTGTTGTCTTTGTTCACTTTCCCATGAACTAGACAGCATGTCGCCGCACATACGGCATTTAAAGTTACAGAGATTACTAAAACGGTAATCCCAAGAAACAGGCTGCATACTTGTATATCCTGTTTCATCAGTGCTTTCTAGCACTTGCAAATACTTATGTCCGAATAAATGATTAAAATAACTGCGGTAAACGTCTGTATTCAAGAGTCGATCATTACATACTTCACACTCCGGTAAAGTCTCTCCGGCTAACATACGTCGGCGAACCGAACGCATGTGTTCTCCATTCCAATGTTCATCTAGAGTGATTGGTATGTAAGCACCAGTACCAGTACCGGTATCAATATACTGCTGAAAATTCTGTGCAGGTTCGCGGCTTGCACAGCATAGACGTCTTTCAGTTTGTGGACTTAGATAAGTGTGTGTCCACGGTGCCATACAAAGTGTTTCTGGTTTCAATTTTTTGCCATTGGTAAATTAGCTAATTTAAAATATTTTTCTAAATCAGAATAAAGTTCATGTTCGGGCCGATAAATGTTCATAGAATTAAAAGTCTCGTTATCCCATGTTCCCCAATTCCACATTTTTTGTGTTTTAATGATGTTTATTTCTAATTCCTTACATAAATTAACATACTGAGGTAAGTCTTTATAATTGTGTCTTTGTACTACAAAATCAGCTGATACATGTGTACGGTGTCCATTAACTTTTATAAGATCCATTAAAAATTTTACATTTTTTAATAGATTATCCCATTGCCCTCCTACTCTTGTTAAGTTGTAAGTCTTTTCAGTGCCAGCATCAAAGCTAATTCTCATCTCAGCAATATACGGTAAAAAATTTTTTAAAAGGTCTTGTTTAGCTATAAACAAACTACCGTTTGTTTGAATAATATTTTGTATGTTATTTTTTTGTTTCGCTATAATATAATTAAATAGATCAATATACGAATCACTCATAAAAGGCTCACCGCCGCACCATCTGATCTTGACAACTTGATCTTTAATTTCATTTATAATTAAAACTTTAATTTTTTCCACTATTTTATCGTTAATAGGTCGTATTACAGTATGATTATTCCAGTTTTTATATTCTGTACGACAGCTCGGACATTTAAAGTTACAGGTATAATCAAAATCAAATATTAGTTCTGTGGGAATTTCGTTAACGTACAAGCGAGGATCATCAATAAATTCAGTTGCAGCAGTGTCATTTTCTGTAAAATCTTTTTGAAAAGTTGACGGATTTTTAGAACTAAAAAACCCACAAATTTTAGAATTACAATAATAATATCTGCCTTCTAGTATTTCTTGTCTGATTTTTTTAGCAGTTACTGAATTAAGAATATCGTATATTGAATTAGCTTCTAGAATATTTCCTACAAAAATAGGAATCCAACTTGGACTTTGACAGATAAAAATATTTCCGTTGCTATTGATTCCTAATGTTTGCCACGGAACCTGACATTTGTTCCCGGAAAATTTTTTATCGTAGAAAACTTGGCCTTGCCTTTGCTGATTAGTTATCGATAATTCTAAGGTTTTTCTTGACGTTAGATTTTCGTTTCGAACCTGCATTGATTTTACAAACTCATTAATTTCTTCATTAATAGTCGGCGAAACGTTATAGTTTTCTTCGATGAAATTTTTGTACGTGGGCCAATCAGCACCTTTAGCCGTACGATACGATTTTTCGTCAATAATTAATTTTAAATTATTCATACCCCATTGCTTTTGCGATTTCGGGATGCGTTTCTAAAAAATTCTGCTTCCTATATTCATCTGTTTGTTTCATCTTGAGTAAGAATACTTTTCCAGTGCTACCAGGACCGTTTTCAATAAACTGAATCACACTATTAATTTCTTGTTGATATTTTAAATTTTGCCAAATTACGCTTTTTAATTTATCTAAAACTAATTGTTTAGCTTGGGGAGGCATAAACTGCACACTCATATGCTCAGGACTATGCAACATATTAAAGTGTATACTACCAAAATCTTTCGTGTCTGCCCACTTCAACAATTCATCTAGGTAATATACATTTTGAATATTAATAGTGAAGCATAGTTGAGTTGTAATATTATTATATTTCTTTCGGGCATCGTGGGTAGTGTCAATGATTAAATTTGCTTTTTTCCAATTCGCACCAAAACGTTCATATTCAAATCTAGAATCGATATTATCGATACTAAAGGCTATATCAATTCTTCCAAAGTTTGCAAATAAATCAATGTGCGGTGTAATTTCTTGTGTTGCATTAGTATTGTAATGTATATCAATATTTTTGCTATATCCGGTCTCTACCGCAAATTTTAAAAGTTCCCAGTGTTCTTCGATTAACCAAGGTTCCCCGCCAGTGAACTCAAAATATTTAATGTTTGGGATCAATTCTTTAAGATTACTCCAAAAATTAGTTTCTTGATTTCTAGGCCATGCTCCTTGTTTTAACCATTGGTATGCAATATGACTTTTTTTGTTTGTTAAATTTGGCATATAATCTAATTCTTCAGCTGCCCATTTACTACTAGACCATGAGCCACAAATTCTACATTTTAAATTACATATATTACCAAGTTTTAAATCTAAAAACCAAAGTTGATCTGGGTTATCGTTGTTCCAATCTACTTGTTTATAAAGTTCCTTAAGTCTAAGTTGACTATTAATTCTTTTACTGGTCCTTCCTGCTTTTTCTTCGTCCCAACATAATCTACAGGTTTCGGGTTTTTTACCGTCTCGAAACTGCCGACGAAGATCTTGCATATACTCACTATGATAAATTGTTTCTAAACTGTCCTTGTTTAAATCAAATTTAACTCCGTTTTGATCTTTAATTTCTTCTTTAGCTAAACAACAAGGTCTAGCCGTTCCGATTGGACTAGTTTCGATACTAATCCACGGTAACATACATATTGTGTCAGGCAAGTTCATTTAACTCAGGAAACACTTTCCAAAAATTTTCGTTTCTAATTGTATCTAATTTAGCTACTTCTTCTTTAAATTTACCCATCAAGTGACTAGAATCTGAATCACGCATGAGATTAATTAAACTTTTGTATCCGGTAATTGCTCTATTCAAAGAATCCTGCGGTGCTAACCACTCTAAATGTTTCTCATACGCAGGTATAACGACTTCGTTTTTAAACTTTTGAGGAAGTACGTCTACTCTATACCATTCAGGGCCTTGGCAAATATTTACACTCCAATCTTTTGCTTGTATCAATCCCATTTCTACCCATTCTTTATGAAAGTCAAGAATATGCAAAACATTCATAATACTAATAGTTGGACTAATATAAAAATCAACATGTGGTGCTTCTTCGATCATTCGCTGTCGATTTTCAACTGCTTGCTTCCAATCGGTGCCTTTACGTAGTAATTCTGCTCTTGCTCCGCTAGCATCTAAACTAGCACCCACACTAATATTTTTAAAATGTTTCCAGTAATCGAATACATGTTTATCCTTAAACCTTAATTCACTAAAATTAGTATTGTATTGAATCCGAACATCTGTTTTTCCTAGTTCGATCAATTTCTCTAACATGAAGTAATGTTCCTTCATGATTAAAGGTTCTCCTCCAGCAAAATAAACTTGTTCAAGATATGGAATATGGGGGAGCATTTGTTCCAGCATAGCGTCTTCGTCGCCGGCAGTATACTCGACTCTAGCCATTTCCCGGCCGAGAACATCGGGCTTGCGATTATACAACTTAACATGGTCATTATACCAATTGCTACTGAATATAGGCCCGCAGCTACGGCAACTGAAATTACATAGGTTACTAAATCTAACGTCCCAATACCTTAATTTAAATTCTGGATGATGACCACTGTTATCAGTTAATTTGATTTCTTTAATATTATGACCATAATTTTTGTTAGCGTCATTTCTAAGAGAAAAGAATCCATGACTTTCTCTTTCGTAACAATTTTTACACTCTGGACTCTTAACTTCGTTTAACATGTTAGTACGAAGTCTTTTATAATTATCATTATTCCATATTTCTTGTAATGTATTCTTTCTTAGATCTCCTACCGGATGCCAATAATTTGCAAAACAACACGGGAATGCCCGACCGTCAGGAAATCCGTGTATATGAATCCACGGCATCATACAAAAAATTTTACTTTCCGTTAACTTAAATTTCTCGTCGTCAGTTAAAGAATCATATGAGATATATAAAGGTTTAAAAGAATTGTAATCATAACCTTTATTGATTTCACTTGATTGTTTTTCTAATTCTTCTAACTCTTTAAGAATAACAGGGTCACTTACTTTATTATTAACATAATCGTCGTATGATGGCCAATTGGCGCCAGCAAAAATCTCATAAGCTGCTTTATTAAGTTTATTCATATACTATTATACCAGTCTGCTAAATTAGGAAATGTTGTAACGAAATTCTTTTTACGTCGTTCGTCATATTGTGTATAAAACTTTTTAAAATCTTGTTGTAACAATGATTGTTCTGCTGCACCTGCATGCGGAGTTTTAACTACGTCTAGGTAATCTATTAGACGCTGTATGTGATTACGTTCATGCTCGTGCAACCACTCATTATCGTTTGCTGCTAGCCAGGCTTGTAGATTATTTTTATGCCGGGTTCTTATTTCGTCAGGTAGTACCAGTGGACTTTGAAAACTAGGAAATCTTAATATATTTAATGTAAAGTTTGGAAAGTCTTTTCCGTAACACATTTTCCATTGTACAATACAGTCTAAGAACTCAGTTAAACTTTCTAAACATAGTGCATTGACAGTACACATAATGTGTAGGCCGCGCAGTTTTACTACACTGAAATTATCGCAGATAAGTTCTACAGTATTAGCCCAATCATCCCAGGCCATTCCGTCTCTAATATACTCTGCATGTAACCCGATAGATTCGTTACTAGTGTATAAGTCAATGGGTGAGTCCACACTGTTAAAAAGGCGATCGATGTCAACTTGTGTTCCTAGGTTAGAATTGATTGCTAGTCGAGTTTTTGATTTTCCTCTGTTCGCTTTGAACCAGTCAAGTAGTTGCCAGGTGTAACCTGACATGAGTGGTTCTCCACCGGTAATACGTAATTCATCTAATGTTTGATTTAGGTCCGATTCCCACCATCTAAAGAATCCTTCGATATAAGGATTGACTTCGCCAAATTTATACAGTTGAGCACTATCATGATTATGAGTAAAATGATTCCGGCCATCAGACTGTAAGTCCACATAGGGTCCGTTGACATTAATGTCTTTGACCCAAGTACTACTGAATGCAGGGTTACAATAAGAGCAAGCAAACTGACAAGTACGGTCAAAACTAATTTCAAGAGTGCGAAGATTGATATCTTCTTCGGGAGGTGCTCGGAATGCATTGTCTAAATCCTCATCTGAATATATTACGGTTTTGTATACACGGTCGCTGATGTTATCTCTTCCAATGTCTTCAATCTTCCAACAATACTCACAACCTGCAGGTCTTTCGCCTGCTTGCATTTGTCTGCGTTCCTCTTTTTTCTTGGGTGTATTGTGCAATGCTCGAGGATTTGCTTGCACGTCTGCTACTTCGACCTTATGTGGCAACGGATGATGGCAGCTGGTAGTCATACCACTGCCTAACCATATGGTTGCATTATACCACTTCGCTCCGCAAAAGCTTTCAGACTTAATGTCAATCACCCTGCGTCGATATTCTAAATCTGTTTCGTTATTAATTCTGGGCATAATATTTGCATTCGTCCCAGAACTCTTTCATTTCCGGGAATGTTTTTAAAAAATCGGTGTTTCTACGTTTGTCGTGCTCATTAAAGAATCTATAAAAGTCGGCACGTTGTAGTTTAACATATTCTGGCTGCAACTTACAACCTTCTCGCATCCAATCCAATACACGCTGCATACGTTGTACTTCGTAGTCTTTGAATCCACGGAATGGTTGATTTGGTGTTTCCAAATTAGCTTGCATCCAATCTACTACGTCTTGTAATCTTTTTGCATACACAGGCGGAAGTATCTGCAGACTCTGCCAAGTTGGTTGTCGTAAGATGGGCGTGTCAAACCAAACTCGTTGATAGGTGCTACTATATGCTTTTCGTAAATCTAGTACTGATTGTAATAGGCGCCGTAATCCAATAATGTTTAGATTGCTCATGGTAATGATAAAAGTCAGGCTGTTACGATGTGGAATATCTTGCAAGAAATGATCGGCTCTTTTCAGTACTTTCCAGAAATCTAACCCGTGTCTGATATACTCTGCCTGTTTGGCAAGCCCGGAATCTAGGCTAACATACTGCATGAAATGTTCAATATTCGTATTACATAATTGTGATACGTAACCAATGTATTTGTCCCATAATTTTTCTTCCACACTAAAATTGCTGGTTACGTCAATATGTAGATCAGGTTTAGGAAAAGCTAATACATAATCAAACACCCGGTATGTATTGCGATCCATTAGTGGTTCACCACCGGTCATCCTAAAATGTTTTAATTTTGGATATAGACTTGGCCACCAATCCCAAAAAGCATCCACATACGGATTATTTTCTCTAACAGGGATTGGTCGCCGGCGACCCGAAAAGAAACTAGGGTCATTATGAAGATTACTAGTGGGATATGCTCCATACCTAGTAATTTCGTCAGACCAACTGCTGCTAAACTGAGGGCTACAATAACTACACTTAAGGTTGCAAGCGTGATTAAAATTGACTTCCACATAACTTGGAATTTCATCTTCTTCTCCAGTACTGTTTACAATACGATCAAAATGTTCTGCGGCCCAGGGTTCTCCCGAACGATAGTGCCTATCACTTAAATTACCTAAATCCTCTTGTGTCCAACAATAACTACATTCCTGTGGACGTTCGTTACGTAACATAATTCGACGCTGTTCTTTTTTGTGTGGTGTGTTGTGTAATGCTGACGGATTGTCTTTTAATAGTGTTGCATCTATTTCGTGCAACGGTGGATGATAACAACTGTTAGTTAATCCTGTGGGAAGATGTAAACTAACTTGCTGCCATTTCGCCAGGCAAAGCCCTTCCCCTAATCGTTCTTTTGCCTGCTCGGCGGCAGACATAAAATCACTTACCATCCTTCAATCCTACGAACAACATCTATTTCTGTCATCATAATTTCACTGTTGCGTTGTCCTGTGCTGTAATGATGCTTAAAGAATCGACTTTGTTCAGGTGTATACGTAACAATAGGTAGACCTAATCTCTTAGTAAGAGAATCTTCGATGTTCTTACATCCTTCTTGCGGATCTTCTTTACTAAAACTATTCCATAAAGTTTCTAGCATATCAAAGTCTTGTACTTGATGGTGGTCCCATCCTTCGATCATAATCATATACGTACCTAGTCTTGCACCATACATAGCCCAATAACCATTTTCTACATCAGCGCCAACACTTTGCCAAATACACAAATGATCATAGTTACGATTGTTAACTCGTTCTTCGAACTCCGCCAGTGTAGGTTTATGTCCACGATCTAAACACATTTTAACCCCTTCACGGAATCCGGCTCGCCATGCTTGTTTAGGACTGCCATTTGGGTATGTAGTAGAATAACAATTATGCATAGCAATATAACGTGGATCAAAACAAAATTCCACAGCCGTTTCTTCGCTACCATCTGATGCTTCGTGTGTACGCATATTGTTAACAAAGTCTTTAGTCCAACAACTTACCCCGCCGTTACCGTATCGAAGTCCGTTGACAACGTTACGTGCCTTCCATCGAAAAACGTGATCATGATTCTTTTCGTTAATCGAAAGTTGTAGATTAAAAAACTCAGGGTCGGGTATATTATCTCCATCAATAAGAACGAATCGTCCTGTGGATGACGCTGCGGCTGCTGCTTTATGCGCCGCATCCGATCCTTTAACTCCATCAACTCGCTTTGCCCATGGCACCATGTTTTGAATCTTGATCCAAAACTCTTCTTTTTTAGGTTCGTCATATGTTAAAAAGATACAATCCAAATCTGCAATGTCAACTATTTTTTCTGTCATAAAATTCTATCTCCGAATATTCTTCGTTTAATCCTAATGCTATTGCGGCATGTCCTCGAACGACTGGTTGCCCATTGTTGCTTTTTATTAATTTAAATGTTTCAATTACTACCGGAGAAATTATGGTTAAATTGTTATCATTAACTCTAATTAAATGTGTGTTATGCCTATGGTACTGATCCGGATCTTCTAAAACAATGTAATTATCCCCAGCTGGATGATCCGATTCCCACAGACCAATAACAGTTCCGTCATCGTTATAGTATAATCTAAATTCTTTAAAAGGTATAGTCCGTGTACGATTGTATTCTTCGGCTATTTGTAATCCTTTAATTAATTCCTGCCATGGATCTAAAGTAGTCAATCATTTCCTCACTAATAAAGTTTTTATCATGATAATGTAACGGATGCAATTGATTTAGATTATTAATTCTGATCATTCCGTCGGTAAACTCTGTATGATACACATCGGTAAAGTTTAAACTTTCGCTGTAGTTATTAATAGAAGATTTCATATGTACAAAATTAATAAAGTCAGCCGATGGTAATATACATAATTCCCTACCGAGTATATTTGCTGCTATTGCATAAACTACATCTGTAGATGGATATGTATCATCACATCCTTTTAATTCTTTTTTGATCACTTGCCAATTTTCAAATATCTGTGCCGCTAATCTAAAAAAATCTGCAGCAGTTTGCGTGTATCTAAAATACATTAACCCATTGTAAACATCTGGTAACTCATTATCATCAAATAAACGACGATATTTTCTAGAAGTTGCAACATTTTGTTGATAGTCACGACACCCGTTGCTTAATATAATGTCCTTAAGTCTGAATGTTTCCCACCAATGATCAATTGACAATGGTAGCAGTAAGTCACTTTCTAATTTTACTGTTTCTTTAAAGGGAGTATAATAAAATGCTTGCACTTCTAATCCATACGGACCGGTTGTACTGTTTGGTACTTCGATAATATAATCAAATACTTGTTTGTATTCATCAGTTATTAACTGATTGGTACTAGAATCAACGATGACTGCAAAAGATTTAATTTTTTGCGTTGCCTTAATATTTAAAGCCTGTACATAAGCAAGTCGCAGGTAATCTGTTTGCTCAGTATTTGCTGCTATTGTTAAGAATCCTTGTTGTTCCTTAAATCTGCTCATTGATAAACCGATCAAAATTTTCACTTTGTAAATACAGCTTGCTCATAATATGAACATTCATTTTTGGTATCATGTAAGCTTTAGTATTGTCCCGAATAATTAAATTGTTTTCCATATAAGATAATGATTCAATCGGTTGACTAATAGATAGCATATTACCCGGAATTCCTGTATTTGATAATGTATATCCATTTAATAACAAATCTGCGATTGCAAACGAATAATCATTTCTATAGTTCCGTTGTTCGATATTAAACAAAAGTCGGTAATAAGAGTAATTTTCTTGTATACGTTTTACTAGATTAAAAAACATCTTTGCCCTAGGTGTTTTTCTAAATGCAAAAACTGTTGCCCACACGTAAGGCAAACTATTCTTTCCCATGTTAGTAGGAAATTCTTCTGCGAGTGAATAACTTGATCTTTGTAATATATAATCCCAATCTATTTCAAAAATGTTAAGTAAACTTCGATCAAGTACTAGATAATCTGCATCGATTACAATTGTTTCGTCGTAAGGACTGCAATCATATGCAAGGTATCTATCTAAATTTTTCCAGTCTACGAATTCATTTCTGTCAACATCAAATCTAGTATTTGTAAATTTTGAGTCAACATTGGTGATTAATGTACTAGGCAATCCTAAAGTTTTCTCGGCTAATTTTAGTGTTTTTGTAGCAATACTGATATAATCAGTAACATCTGTATTAGAAGCAAATGCTAGTATACCTCTAGATTTTTCTTGATTGTTTGAGTTTTTCATATTCGTTATGCCAACGATTCATCACTTGTTGATAATGCTGTTGCGCTGTTACTAAGAATACTTGTCGGTCAATTTTAATTGGATTTTGATAAGAATCTTCTAAGTAAAGCTCATCAACAGGCCAGGTTTTCACAAATGCCAATAACTCCGGGGTTACTTTAAACATCCCGCCGTTGTGGGCCATGTGTAAATCGGTTATTATTTTTTCCCGTAGTATCTTCTTATTAATTTGAAAATCTGTAGATTGGCGTATTTCTTTAATCAAAGAATCAATATTATCCATAATATAAATGTAGAATCTGGTTAGTATACATTATACACTAACCAGATACAAAAAGTAAAGAAATTTGATTATAACTGAGTAACGGTTACTGCACCCCAGGTGTTACTTAAATTAACATTTTCTGGGAACGATACATCAACTGTCACGGTTACTGTTAGACTTAAAGAATCATCAAAGCTTAATCCCCCTGCATTAGCGCCAGATGTGGAGTTAATAGTCATCCAGAAATCAATGCTATCACCATTGCCATTAAATGATCCTTGTGATCCGTTTGGTTTCACCGCAATACTAGCAGTATCTGAAGTATAGTTTGATGTTGTACTAGTTACAGAAACGACTGTAGTATTAGCATTAAACGCAGATGTATAATATCCTTTGGTGGTATCATTTGACCCTAATGTGCCGCCTGTACCTGTACGTCCGGCATTTGTATTTGCAGCAAATAAGCCTATTCCACCTAGATAACCTGTTAGTGCAGCAGCAGCGGTCGATCTGGTACTACCGGACCCAGATGCACTTACATTAAATTTTAGTCGGCCGCCGGCATTAAAGAAAAATCTTGCCGCATCTGCTCCATTCGGGAATGTAACTCTGGCGCCAAACGCTCTTGTTAGAGTCGAAGAAGTGCTTGTACTTGTCCACGCAGTATATGCTGTTAACCCGCTGACATTAGTAACTACACCGGCATTTGATGCAAATAACATTCTATCTGTATTAATGCCGTTGATTTTTGTCTGTAGACCGCCGGAAAATCCAATGACCTGACCGACAGTATTTGCTGTGAGTCCAGAACCGGTACCATTTATATGAATATTGGCACTGTTTATTGTATTAATTAAACTGGCCCATTGCGCGGCGGTTACTGTTGAAACCGGAGAAACATTTGAAACAGGGGTTTGTCCGTATCCACGACTGTTTGCTCCCCAGGCCCAAACTGCATGTAGTGTAGCTGAGTTAATACTAGTATTTGCCCCTATTAGATTATTATAATCTGTGGCTTCAATTAATCCGCCTTGCGAATATGACATTATTGAGATCCTTATTACATTAGCTGTTTAATTTTACTATGGCTTCGATTGTTCCTTCGCCAGAGTCTGTTTTATTTTCTAGGGCTCGACCAATTACATTCCACGGTGTAATTTCGTTTCGTGCACCGGCACGAGCTAGTCCGTTGCCTGCAGCAACTAATCGATCACCTTTTTTAATTTTTCCAATTACTTTTACCGGAACTCGGCCCTGTACTGCAACCGGTGGATGTGTCTCGTTGTTTCCTGCACCAGAATTCATTAGATATGCTGCTTTTGTACTTATGACCCCGAATACTTCTTCACTTAATTCTTCTGTTACTACAGTAATTTCTTTAAGGCCGCCGATACCAACAATTGTGCCCGGATCGTAATATGCGTCACTGCTAAATCGTTCTGCTAAGTCAGCATATTTGGCTTGGATCGAAACACCGTAGATGTTCCCCCACCAAGCAGTAGTTGATCCCAAATCGTAAGTTAAATTTGCGCCAGGAACAATATTTGCAGTAAAAGTACTGGTACCAGTGCCGCCGCCACCTAATTGTTGATCAACGTATCCTTTGGTCGCAAATGATAGCGGTGCCGAAGCTGATGTTGGACTTGAGTAAGCCTCAGCTAAACCACTAACTGCATTTCCTCTTAAGAACTTAGTTTGAGTACCTAATGTATTTTTTAAACTTAATACTACGTTACCGCCTGTCGTGACATTTCGAATTACTACATCGTCGGGGTTATCTCCCCCTACAAATGCTTGCAAGTCGCTACTTGCTCCAAGTACTAATCCTGAGTCACTTGATATAGTTAAACTACCAGATATACTCCCTGAGGTATCGTTTCTAAGAAAACTACTACCTGGGTATGTGACACCAGATACTACTAAACCTAACGCCGAAGTAGCATTACCATTAAATGACTGAGTTAATGTAGTATTTAAATTTAATCCAGGGTTGATTGTTGTGAACCCAGTTATTGCAGTTGTTAATGGGCTTGTTTCTTTACTCCAAATACCAACTAAATTATTATCAATATAAAACTTTAATACAACATATGTACCAGCTGGAGAAACTGCTGTAATTGTATCTGGAATCGCACCGGTATTACCTGTGCTACTAGTAGCAGCTGGACCAACTGTTGTCCAACTAGTACCGTTATAAATTTTTAACTGAGCGTTAGTTGAATCCCACCACTGATCTCCAGTGATCGGAGTTAATGTATAGCTTGCTGCAGAAATAATTGTTGCCAGTGGCTTCCATGGTACTGGGGTAGTAGTTCTACTAGAAGCGGTGTTTAATTTAATTTGTTTATTAGTAGTATCCCACCATAACTGCCCGGGCAATGGCCCAGTCGGTTCACTACTTTTTGCAAAATTTTCAATTATTCGAACCATATTTTGGTTCAAAAATTCGCCGTACCCTGGGTAATTTTTACCCACTAAAGTGATACTAGTATTGGTGGTATCTAATGTCCCATCCGCTAAACCGCCTGTTATTAGCGAGTCACCATTAGATAATTTGATATTATAAGCCATTTTTGTATGTTCTCCAACTCAGTTATTTATACTGTTTTTATGATCTACTAACTGCCACCTCAACGATACACAGCCCAGACACATCATTATCTTCTAGGGATTTTCCTAATATTGAACCAATCATTGGATTCTTAGTTACTTCTGCGCACCCAGTATGTGTAGAAGTTGTTAGTAAATCGCCTTTTTTAACTGGACCAATGACCTTACAAGGTGTTCTTCCTTGTAGAGTTAAACATATTCTTTGTCCAACTAAATCTGTATTCATTCTATAAGCAGGGTTTGTGGTTATTACCCCTGCTACTCTCGTATCATTGTTAATATTTGTAACAGTAATTTCTTTTTCGCCGCCAAACACTACTACTGTCCCGGGTTCATAATCAGAATCACTCGAATAGTATTCGGCTAAATCTGCGTAACTTGCGTTAATCGTTGCACCGACCCCAAGTACCCATTGTCCGTTAATTGTAACAGGAGTAGCTGATGAGTTGGTTCCGTATGCAGACAATATGGTTACCCCGCCGGGGGTTTTCAGATTAACTATTGCATTACCTGCACCAGAGCTCGAAAGCACTACATTACCACTTAATTTAATTGCTTGGGCATCGACATTTCCGGTGCCCGATGTAATATTTGTTGTTAAACTTGATAAATTTGAAGTTGTATTTGATAATGTAGTGCTTAATGATCCAATGTTTGCATTAATTGCCGCAATAGTTGTGTTAATATTAGATTCTAATGTAGTTACATTTGTGTCTACATAGTTCTTAGTTGCAACACCTAAATTTGCAGTTGGTGCTGCTGCCACTGTTACTAATCCTGTAGTTCCGTTAATTCCTAATGCTGATATTAAATTTCCAGAAACATTAGCTTGTATGTTTATATTTTTATTATTTGCATTGTTTATAACTCTAACATTCCCGGACTCGTTAACTATATGAATAGTATTTGATCCAATAAAAATATTACTGTCTAAATAAACATTACCAGATATGTTTGACCCTACTTCTCTCCAGGTGCCGTCTGTGCGATATGCTTTAATACTGTTCGTTGATGTGTCAAACCAAAGTTGCCCTTTTATTGGATGGGCCGGTGCAGACCCAAGAGCAAAATTTTCTAATAGATGCAAGAAATTTTCGTTTTGATCTTCACCGTAGGTCTGCGATAACTTTCCTATAAGGGTAAGACTTGTGCTTGTAGTGTCTTTTGTTCCATCAAGTACTAAAATCGATGTTCCGTCTGTTTTGGTTACGTAATAAGACATTATTGTTATCCTATTGTGCTCAAGTTCGTTAATGTTTGGATTCGCACAGTGTAATCGATTTGTATAAGTCTATTCAGTGATTTTTGAACTGGATGAAAAACTACATGAGTTAAAAGTTTACCGCTAGTGGTAAGCCCGGAACTTCCGTCGGTGCTTCTTGCTTTGAGACCTAACTCGTCGAATGTGTAGGTATTATTTAAATTAGTTGAGTTATCAAAAGCTGCTTGTCCAGATGGCTCACCGTAATCCAAAAGACACGAAATTACTAAATCCGAATATACCCTACCAGGGGTATGTCTAATTTCAATTTTATTTCTAGTAGGATCGGGATTTAAAGTGCTAGTATTATCAACAATTTTTGCAAATGTAGGGTTATACAAATTGGCGTTACTAGTGTTGGTGTTCGAGGGCAAATAGTTAATAATACCTGTAGGATCGATGCTAGTCCCACCATTACCAAAATGCATTTCGTATATATAACTTTGGCCTTTATTAGCTAAACAATAAGCTATTGCTTCTGAGATATTTTCATAATGAATAGCATTGTTTTTATCTACAAAAACTTCCCCAGATTCTGGATCAAAAATTTTAATATGTCCTCGTACATAAATTCCGCTGTGTTCGTTCGGTTTATGGGCGTCTATATTTTCTGTTTCGTTTGGTGATTGCATACTTTTATCCATATCATTATTTATCTGCGGAATTATCATGGTATATAACTAGCCTTTGATCTAATAAATGTAGCTGCTGCTGTAGTACTTCCTTCAAGTCCTACCCCAGTGCCGTAGTCCGTCCATAAGTTACTTTGTAATACCGGAGCAGTTATATCAGAAGTTCGTACATTGCCATTGGCAAATACACTACCTAACGGTGAAATTGAAATAACGTTTGCTGTAGTGGATGTTACTCCTGTTATCCCGCTAACTAAATTTATCCTGGTCCCGATGTTTGACGCTAATAACAAGTTACCGTCGATCATGTCAACAACTAAAACATTTGCGGTGATTACATCTTTTACAATAGCATCCACTGTACAACTTTGTGTTTTGCCTCCGATATAAATTACGTTTGAATTTACATCAAAATTAATATTTGGAGTTACACTGACTACATTACTGTTTGTAACGTCAGAAATAATATATCCAACTGCTACGTTAGGACTTTGCATAATTACATTACCAGAGTTTGTTGTAATGTTCGAACTCAGGTACAAGGTATAAGACGATACATTTCCTCCTAAAATTCTAGCATTTCCTGTATTCCCAACAAACTGAGTTACAAAGTCCCCTACACTAGATGTAATATTCGAAGAGAACGTAATTCGATAGCTAACATTCGCTGTCGAAGTTGCTGCGCCAGATGGCCAAATGTTTGATGCAACATTTGCAAAATATTCAGAGTTTGGAATATTTTGATCTGCACTTGAATCTACAACTTTTGAGTTAGACAAGTGAATATTTGCCGCTCCTGTTCCGTCCACTCCTCGGCGAATTTGTCCTAGTGTGTTTAGTTCAACTAGTTGGTAATTTGTTTGACTTACATTACTAAACGAATTGCCAAACACATTACCAGTTACTAGATAATAATTACTGCTGAATGTAATAAGAGTATCGACACTAATATCTGTGTTTGCTGTCCATAATACAGCTCCGGCTAATCTGCTAGCATCATACCGTTGATAATAGTGAATTTTTTCGCCATTAATAAAAATAGTCCCCGGTACTGCCTCTAGTATATTAGGTTCCGGTAATACACTTGCGTCGGACACATATATTGAGGTATTGCCAAGATGTAAGTTTGATGTTAACACCGTTGTATTTGCAGAACTGATTCTAGTAAACGAAACATTAGCACTAGGAACATTTGCAAACATCGGGTTATAATCATTCATCGGATGAAAAATTCTGAATCCGTATGTTTCTGTATTCCCAGAAGTATTACTAAAAACTCTCATTTCTAAGGAATCAAACATACGCCCAGGTACCAATTCTTCCGGTGCATGACTACTGTAAGTATCTACATAGGCTCCGCCTTCGATATTAATATCTTCAGGTCTGGTTCCTAATTCGGTATCTAAGAATGTGCTGTAAATATTAGAATCTAGTATGTCTGCTAAATCTAAATACGAAAGTTTAACGTTAACATTTCCGCCGGTATCAATGGAATTGATAAAGTTTGTGGTGCCAACGCCGTTGATACTAATTGTGTTTAGATAACTAGTACTGAATCCTGGAACAGAATACACTACATCAATGACATTAGTATTGATTGCATCTTGTAGCACATAAGCATTTGCAATAGTATTCGATTGGGTAATTGTGTTGCCGGCGTAAACAGTAACGTTAGATTCTAATCGTAATTTATATGTGTTTTCGATCGGTTTGCCTGTTAACATCATGGCGTCGCGAGACACACTAACGATATTAAAAGTTCCGTTATTAACGAAATTAAAAGGAACCAATGCTTCAATTAACACCGGTTGATTAATTGCAAACCCTAAGCTTTCGAAGTTTACTGCATTTACATTACCACTTCTTATACTTAAATTTGTAGTAGTAAACGATAGTACATTACTTGTAATATTAAAAATATTTGCTCGGTATTTTGGACCAAACACACGTACTCCTGGATACTCTACTCCCGATTGGAGTTGAGCTAAATCAGTGTTTGGTAACGATGTTATTTGTTCAAAGTCATCTACCGGCGAATAATAGGATTTAATTCTATCAGCTGAGCGAAGTAAAATATTTCCTGAACTAATTTTAGTAAAGCGAGTATAATCAAATGTTTCCTCTGTAGTGGCGCTGGCATTAGATACTACAAAAGCTTCGTGGTTATAAACAACAATATTACCGGATGTAATATACAGATTGCCGGCCGTTCCAGATATAACAGTGTTGGAATATATTTCTGTGTTACTCCAGTTTACTAAATTAGATGCGTAGTCAACTCTATCTAATTTAATTAATGTAGTAATACTTCTAACTAAGTTGTAACTATCTGCCGGAGAGTCGATATCAAATTCATTTTTTAATAATGGATATGCTGTTGCTCCGGTGCCTACACCATTGATATATACAGTCGGAGTCGATGTATATCCTGATCCGGGATCAATAACTTGAATTCCTGTTAGTTTACCAGTAGCCGGATTGATTGTTGTAATAGCCTTTGCACCTGATCCACCGCCGCCGGTAATTTCTACGTTAGGGGCAATAGAATAATTAAGACCTACATTACCAAGTTGATATCCAACAACCTTGTATTTGTAGTTGTTATTCCAATCATTATATAGTGTAGTTGAAAATAATTCCGCATCGGAATCCAATGATATGTCCGGAGAGCGATATACCCCCAAGTTAGAATCATAAAAGGGTGGCAAATCAAAATCAGTCCATAATCCAGTTAAAGAGTCAACATTGTTGTACACCGGAACATATTCTCTGAGTTTAGTTCTATATGGTTTAACTTCGTTTATATAATTTTCATAGAACGTCTGATCATCTCTGATATAGTTTGGTATCTGATCTAGAGTACGAAGTTGATGATATACATCAATAAAACTTGTCTTAAAGATCCAATCAGGACTAATTTGTTCAGTATGTAGATAATTAACTATTGCAAAAAATAGATTATTAAACTCAACTGCTAAATCATTAATCAGAATTTCATTATATATACTATCAAAAATATTTCCTATTTCTGTACTTGCTTGAGGGTCAAATCTGGTAATATCAAAGACTACCGAATCAAATCCTGAACCTTGTGTTGAATCATACAGGGAAGCATTGAATTCTAGAGTAGCATTCTGAGCAGCAACCAAAGATAAAGTTAAATCAGAATTTACTACATATATTAACCATTGCCCATTTCCGTTATCATTAACTTTAATATGATCCCCGGAATATAATGTTAACGATAAAATTTCGCCAAATGTATCAACAATATGTTCAAAATCGGATCCTTGAGTATAATTTTCATCGTACCAATCTTTTGTATCCCAAAATAAATTAGTTTTATAACTTTGTATTTTAAATAAATTAAATTCTTCAGTAACTGAATTATACGAATAGATTGTCCAGCGGCCTTCGTAATCTGCATTACTTGGTATTAACACCTTATATCCATTATAAAAAGCAGCCGGATTTAAGTACGATAACTGCGTATACGATTCAGCAATAGCATCTATACCGGAAGTAGGCAATTCTTCTTCTAAGTTTAGATAAATTAAGTCTTGACTTATTAAAAGTATAGGGTATTGTACAACCACGGAGTTTAATTGTTTAATAAATGCTTGTAATGCATTTAATCTATTAACAAACATACTCTGTCGTGGTCTAAATAAAATCCCAATCTGATCTTCAGGCGCCAAGCTTGGATCTGGTACTACATCGCCGGTATTTGTTGCTCCTACTAAACTATCTTTTAGTTTTCTTATTATCTTCGACGGAATAACACTTAACGAATTGCCTTGTTGTATTAATTGATATTCGTTGTGAATTAGATTTTGACTTCTATTAGTAATCGTTGATAAATGTATTATTATGTCCGATCCGGTTAATTCAGAAGTAACATTATAGATTGATAGACTATTTGGTGCTAGTAACCCAACATAAGGAATTCCTTGATTTATCGGATCTTGAATATAAATTTCTAAATTTTTAGTTGTTAAATATCTTTTGGCCTTTACTGGATCGACTACTGTACGATCAGATACCCAGAAATAATACTTTTGTTTAATTATACCAGTTGCTGGATCAACTACTGTAGTAACTGAATACGCTGAATCGTTTATATAACGAGGTATTCCGTTGCCACCATTGGCAACATACTGACTAGGAAGTACATCGCTTTCTACCCATTCGTATACTTTTACTACGCTGCCAGGGAATAGTTTGCCCCAATTATTTGCTCTATAGGTCAGATCTCCTTGTTCGTAGTCAATGAAACTTACTGTTGACAGATCCCACCAGGTCTTTCCAACAAATAAATTTGACCAGTAATACGACGAACTAGTATTAATTGAATCGATGATCGATACGTTATACCCAGCTGGGTCATATAATTCTTTATAATCAAGTTCCTGATCTACTACACCTAGTAATTTTCCTTTTGCAGGATCTAAGTAATCAAAAAATGTTAGTAACTTCTGAGTTTTCTTGTTATAAATGAACGCAGACGAGATAGCATCTACATCAACTCTTGGTTGTTTATAACGGATTAGATTCCATCCTGATGTATTTTCAGGGTTTTGATAATTGTAAATACTTCCGCCGGCCGAAACGAATTCGTTATCGTTTGCTACTCCAACTACTAGCTGTGTTCCTTTAATATCAATTGACGCTCCGAAATTGAACTCAGACTGAATGTCAGGGCCGCCTAATTTTTGTGTATATGCAAACAACGAGTGATTACTTTCGTTTTCGTTAGGATTCGCCATTAAATCATATACATACACTGCGCCAGAATCTTGTATTAAATCTACACTGCCTGTGCTACCGCTGTCGAAAATCGTAGTTTGATTGTCAAATGTGGTGATAATTTCTATATCGGCACCTTGACTCGAAACAACAAAAACGCCTTTGGACTGTGAAACTGCTAGTTTTGTTCCAAATTTTTCTCCGTTTCTTTCCGGATGTTTAAATTCTTGTGCCTCGATGTATATTTCGATTCCTAGATCAGCAAGAACTGTTCCTGATCCTGTACGAATATCCAATTTATTAGCAGCAACAACAACATCACTTTCAATTACTAATTGCTGCTGATCGTTAACCGATGCAGTTACTCCAGGGATATTTGCGCCGTTAATAACCTGGGCTACAGTATCAACTGTTGAGCCAACTAATGCTATGTTTCTATTGTTTATAACGAATCGATCACCTGGAGTTAAAGTTGGATTACTGACTGTTCCTGTGACAATACCGTAAACTCTACCATTGTTAACGTAACGGGAAACGGTCCCTGAACTATAATCGGTCTCGTAATACCCCGGACTCGATGCGTATAAGTTACAACCAGTACCGCACATTGCCAATGCCGATCCAAACTCAAAATCTTCTCCGGATCTTACTCCGGTTAGTTTCTGATCAAATTTAAATTGATTAGTTTCAATGGTTAAAGTTTGGCCTCTCTCGGGTATTTCAAATACATTAAACTGCACCGACGGGCCAGATATATAATATCCACTTGGCTCGGCAAGTAATGTTCCATTTAATAAAACTCTATACACGGAATTCAATGCGTCTGGCGGAGTATATGTTCCTGATATCCCGTCGGTAGTGAACTCTGTAATTGTTCTATGGTATACATACACTGCGCCAGCATTATTTTTATCATCAATGGTTTCTGTATTTGCACCGATCGCAATTATTGATCCGTTATCATTACAAACGATACTATGCCCAAATCTGCTAGTAGCAGACGCTTCACTAGAAATTGGTAAAACATCAATCAATGTATAATATGTCGATCTTTGAATTATATTAATTTTTTCCGAAACACCCGGTGTAGATATAAAATTAATATTTGTGCCACTGCGAACTCCATTTATAACCAACGACAAGTCATTTAATGGGCTAAGACCGCCAATTGACGTACCAGCAACTGTAAGAGTATCTCCGTTAGAATATCCCGATCCGGCATTTACTAACTCTACACGATACTGTGTTGATCCACTAATTCTATATACATTAATTTTTGCACCAGTCCCTGCGCCGCCGCTAGGTGTTAGACTATAATAAGCAACAGACGAAGTCGGTGAAGGATCAACAGCCAAGCTTCCTGAGATGGTATAACGATTTGTGTTAGAGTCATACGATCCTGTAAATGTACTAATACCAGACGTAAATGAACTTAGTGTATATTCTTGATTAGGAATATAATCTAATGCTCGTAACGGGGCCGATACCAATATATTAGTCGCTGTTGTTTCAGTCTGATCTATAGTGTATACATTATCTACACCATTGGTGAAAAATACCGAAGATGTTTCTGCTCTTGGTAATCTTTCCTGTCCGTAACAATAGACTTCATTTTTCCCTGGCGCACCTATATACAGATAATTAGAATCGGTACTTACTGCAATAGCGTCCCCGAAATAATCATCGGTCGCTGGCGAAGCACTAGTTAAAATTTGAATTAAAATTTGATCTTTGTAAACATATACCCATCCTCTGCCTGAAGACGAATCCGGAGCGCCAACCATTAAGAAATTGACATTTTCTTTTGTAGCGCAAGCAATAGATTTACCAAACTTCTCTAAATTATTACTGTTCCCCCATATAAACCCTGCAGGATCATAGTCTCCGTTGATATTTTTTACAAAAGTCGAGACTCGACCTTGTCCAGAATCTGGCGCACCACCATATAATAATTTCGAATCCGGGCTTAGTTTTACTACATACCCAAAATGGTCTCCACCAATATACTGACTATTGTTTAAATTTATTTTATTGGCATATTCCCATGGGTTGTTTTTATTGTATACTCCCCACGAGCCGTTGCCGTCGATATCGTTGACCCAAACTTTATCGTCGTCGATCCAGCCGGAATCCGGTCTAATAGAATCTACTACGCTTGGGTTCTCAACTTTTGCACTAGCCAATTTATACAAAATACCGTTTCCGAGTACAGCCTGACTATTAATTAGATCATTTAAGTTTTGATACACTTCAACTTCTACACGAGTCGAGTCCACTAAAGAAATAACTTTATAAAACCCGTCGTATCTAGGATCAAAATTTTTCAATGCAATTACATCGTTAATTTGTAATCCATGTGGAAGATTACAAATAATTTCTGCAAGATTATCTATTTTATATCTTAATGCAAAAGCAGTTCCTTTGATGACATTACATCTATAAATGTCCCAGTTATTATCAAAGTCTCGAGCTACCCAGATTTTATACCCAGTACCTACATTATTAATAACTGTTGTTAGTAAAGAATAATCGTTTAAATCAAATAATGTTGCATCTGCATCGTCAAAATGAACAAATCCAGCTACAGGTAACGGTTGTAAAATTTTTGCTTCTTCGTTGGATTCTGTTTTAAAAATAGAATCACTGTGAATACCGTTGGATTTAAAAATATCGTTGCTTGTGTACTCAACAATATTATCTTGAGCAGCATAATTGTCGCCGGTAAACTGAATTAATATTGGGTTTCCGTTAAAGTCTGCTTCATTCAGAATCACTTCCGTGAACTTATTAACTTCCGTGGCACCGTATTCCCCTACTCTTACTGCCCAATTTTCATATATATCAATTGTAGTATCTAAGTTATTAAACTTCGCTCCTTTAAGAGCATTAATTGCATTTTTGGTTCCTTTTTCTTTTATTAAACCTTGGTAGAATTTACTTTGTGTAGTTACATCTATACCAAGATTAGTAAAATAATCTCGCGGACGGAACCCGATTAACCCATTACTAAATTGCTGCAATGATTCGTTCAATGGTTGATTATCAACGTCATAATAGTTCAACAGTTGTGTTGCATTTGTTGAAAAATTGTTAATCATCCCAGTCTTTAATTCTGATGAGTCTAGTCTTTTCCAATAAGAAGTTTGAAATTGATCTGCTGCTGTAATATTTTGTATCGCTACATAATAAACAGATTTATATGAGATAATTGTCCCTTTAAGATAATCTGTGTTTGATGCCCAATTGTCAATTTTATTAGTATTGTACAAAAAGCCAGGTAACTCAAAACTTCCATTCCACCCAGAAGTTTTTGCTCCAATTAGCTTTAGTCTATATTGTCTATTACCAAGTTCAGGAACATAGATAACATCTTGGAACACTGTGATATTATCTAATAGTAAAATATGTTCGTATTGAACTAGATTAAAAGTACCAAATCCAATTGTTTGATCTGCGTTAGAGTTGAATGTAAAAATATTGTCTTCACGAGTTACTGTGAAATTATTTTTAGTAATAGGTTTTGAATTAATATCTAGAACTTTACTTGTATACGGCGAATTTACTATTTCGTCAACTATAGCAAATGAATCATAAATTTTAATTTTATTTGCAACCGGACTTAATGCAATTACGCTCCCTACTTTCCAGCCTTGGTTTACCCAAGTTAAAAATTCTTTAGCACTTAAAATCCAATCTCTTGTAATATCAAGATTTTCATCTAGTTCATCAAATACAAAACCTTTAGCTTGCAAGAACCGTTGATACCCTACTAAGAAATCAATAACCTGCTGAGTTGAATTGAACTCAAATCCGTACGGAATAGCAACTTTTGATTGTTTAAAAGATTTGTAAATTACCCCTCGACGAGAACCAACAGTGATTGTATAACTGTTATTATTCGGTACACTAGGAATTATGTAAAAATAAGGATTTAGGGTATCGTAACCATATACAGTATATCCATTTGATGTTTTTTCAACAATAACTGCACTGTAAGAAATCTTATCAACTGGTGAACCTTTATATAATTCTATTCTATAATTCTCTTCAGGAACAACAACACTATCATTGATACTACTTGGGCTGCTTTGTTCTGCTAAAATTTCTAAATATTTTTTATCAGTGTACCCTGCAGTTTTATAACTTAGTTGTACGTTTATTCTGCTTAAATTATCTTTTATTGTTTCGCTGGCATTGCCAATGCCAAGATTTTTTATATAATCTCTAATCCAATTGATGTAGCCAGACGCTCTTTCAATCGTCCCGCTTGAATTCTCATATCCATTAATTTTAATAGAAGTTGGTACTAAATGTTGCCCTGTGCCATCTGTAACAAATTGTGCAGTAACAAGATTCCTATTGTAATTCTTTACATCAGTTAACAACGAAAAGAATTTAGCAGGCTTTAATAAGGCCATTGTTTGAATTACCGCATAAGGATAATCTGCACTGCGGCGCCAGGCTGATTCCACTGGCCCGATGTCGCCAACTGAATAACTTGTATTGGCCTTAGCACTATCAAAGTTGGCTACTAACGAATATCCTTCGTTCGTTGTAGGATCATATCCGCCTATTTCTGTTGGTGGTTTTAAATTCCCTGAATCATCAACTGGAATTAAAAACATTAAATTTGGTCTTTGATATCTAATATCAAACCCAGCACGAGGACCTGATGCAATATATCCTTGGCTACAATCGCTCCATAAAATATAGTTTCCACCGGTATACGGAGCAGGGCCGTAACGATCGTCCCAGTAATCTGGTTTTTCGCTAAATCCTAGCATTTCCCAAGGATGTGTATGTGGTCTGTCTGTGTCGTAAAAATGCTTATAGACTGATCTCCATGTACCCGGTAACGCTTCCCCGGTAATCCCGTCTTGGAAGTTTTTATAATTCCAGGTAAAAGGATCTCCTGCTTTAAAATATTTGTTTGTGGTGTAATCTACCTTATTAGTACCTACCCAAGATAAAAATGATCGGCTTAAAGTCTGTGTAAATTCGTCGCGACTATAGTCGGTAGTTCTGAACTTTCCTGGGAAATAATCATATAAATTAAAAATTAGCTGATCGTACTCTACTTTCAGATTATTGTAAATTCTTCTTTCTAATTCTAATAATAAACTATCGCGAAAATCTCCAAAGGCCGGAGTAATACTACCGTCGTGCCCTTGAATAACCAGAGCTTCTGTTCTATAAGTAGTATCTGTGTAAATCTCAGGAACAAACTTTGGATACAATCCAAGCTTGGTTGGCGTTTCCGGGATATAACTTCCGTTGGTATTATTATATTCAACTATCGATATAACATCGTTGTATAATAGCTTGAAACTGTTGGTGAAGGTAATCGCCGGCCGGTCTGTATTAAAAGTATAATCTTTATCTTTAACTAACAGAGTTTTTGATGTTGTGCCGCTAACAGTTCTAGTTAAATAGACAAACACTGCTTTATTACTTAACTTTGTATCTTCAAAAATACTGGTAATTTCGTAACTGGTGATGTCTGGATTATAAACTATATAATCCGGCAGTACTGTTCTTTCGTTTTCGCCATATGGTATCATATCGCTATAATACCAAGGAAAACTCTCATTTTTTACCTTGTTAATTTCTAGCATTATCTCATCAACAGATCCTGCAATGTCTGTACGATCAATATCTAATTTTGTAGCTAATTCTAGAAATTTAATTTTAAATTTTGAATATTCCCTAGAGGCTAATTGTATTGAATTTATAAAATTCATTGTGGGGTGTGTTAAAAACAACCCTGCATATACAGCCGGCGCACTATGTTGTAAAATACTACCGCAACTATCATTAATTAAAATATCTCTAAGATTACTATTTCCAGGAACACTACCAACAATATCTAAATTATTATTAGAAAGAGTAATCAGATGATTTCGTAATTGTCCAAGCGTTAATGTGGTTAAATTTGTGTTTAACGAATTGATATCATAATTCCTTGGAACTTCATAATATGCACTTTCTGCAACATCTGTTGCTGTGTAGATGCATATAAAAATTGAGTCACCAATTGATAATAAACTTGGATCTATTCCTATAGCCCAGTTGTCAACTACCTGTGCAACAAAAAATTGATCGTATTTTATTTGTACATTGTTAATAAAAACTTTTCTATTAGGAATAGAGTCGCTAATATCCGGAGGAAACTCTATAGGAAAGAGATTTGTTTCTCCGTTATACACGTACGAATATACCTGATATTGATTGCTAAAAGTTTTGTTAATAGTCCAAATATTTTTTCTACTATGTGTAGTTCTACTAATATTTTTTTGTAGTAATCCTGAATTTATATTAACAGTTTCTTTTACACCATTGGTTAGTAGATATCCGAATGTATCAGAATCAAAGTTATTATCAAATTGAATATCACCTTGACTTACAAAATTTTTGTAACTTAACGGAAATCCTAATACAGGATCATCACTGCCTGTGCTTGATTCTTTAAAAGAGAATATTTTAGTCCCAGTAAATGACGTAGCAGGATACACTGAATTATCTGAGAAGCTGATTCCGTTACTATCAATTACATCAAATAGCGGAGCTTGGTTAACCGCTGTTTTTAATTGTGATTGTATCCATTCTGTTCCAGTATAATGCCATTGCTTTGAACCGTTAACTCCATTATTAACTGCAACACAGTGCCCTTCGTCAACAGTAGTATCATCGGACTCTTCGATATATGTTTTGTATACTGGGTTAAAAAATGTATCGTACTCTGCGATTACAATACTAAAATTATAAATTTTATTTCTTACTTGATCATTTTGATCAATAGCAAAAATTACTCTTGTTCCGTTAGTAAAAGATAATTCTTCTACTGATTCGGCTGTGCCTGTGCCGCTGCCAACACCTGTTGCGGTAAAAGTTTGTCCTTCGTAATACGGGCTTGTTGCTCCTAGACTTTCCCAGTCAGTGGATCCAATATAGGTGATAGAATACTCTTGTCCTTCGACTAGCTCGTCTGCGTTAACTTGAATTGAAAAACTGCACGTATCAGGATCATTAACTGTAATTCCTTGAATTTGTCTATATGCATCGGTCACTAAAGCATTTTCTAATAGATCAACCGGTGACTTTGCTTCTCTACCGTTGAAATAAAGTTGCAGATTAGATTCAAACTCAATGATTGGCCTTTTTGCTCTATAATCTTGGTTAAAAACTGCATCTACTTTATTATAATCTGCACTGGCCTGAATAATATCATAGTGGAACCAACGATTACTACGGCTCCATGCATTTTTGTCAAGGCTTGATCTGTTGATTGTTAAGTAATCTTGATTAGATAAATCGTTATCTAATTCTGAACATACTAAATCCTCAGCTGGAATTAGCACTATCGAAACACCAACACCTTCGACATAATAAGTTTTATTGTTGTATGGCTCGGCGGTATTTGAGTCAAACGTAACTTTTAATCCGTTAGTAAATATGACTCCGTTAGGACTAGTATAGTAAGGTAACCCGACAATTACAGAGTCCGGGTCAATGATATTGTTTACTGGTTCAACAATTCTGATTCCACCGGCTGCATTACTTACTTCTGCATTTTGATAAAATAAAACATCCAGTGGTGCTGTGATTTGAGGAACAAGATGTAAAAGATCTAGTCTACTGTAAAATGATTGACCAGTAAAATCGGCACCGGCACGAATATTAATTTTTTGTTCGTTGTTAACTTCAGTGTCTAATATTAGAACTATTCTTTCAACGTTGAAAGAATCTTTTACTAATTTTATACGATATATGTCATTTCTTTTACCAAATTCCACAGTGGTAGAATTTTCAAATGTTGTTTCATCAAATTGATTAATATCAAAGTTATCAAAATATACTACGTCATCTATAATTACAGCGTTATTATCGGTCCAAAACTCACTGTCTGCAAACTCATTATTAACGAAAATAATTTTCTTGCTATCAATTCCTGTTGTAAACCCATCAAGGCCGCCGTACGTAAAATTCAATTCATCGACACTAGCACCTTGAATTTGTTTATAAGATAACTTGGTTGCGTAATCAACAGTGTCAAGTAATTCTAAACTTGTCCATTCAATTTGAGAATCAGCCTGAGGAACTATAAAAGTTATATTCCCTGAATCTTCCCCGTTGTTATCTACCCCTAATACATTTCTAATATCAGCGCCGGGTATTGCTGGATTTACCCCAGCTACGCCTGGCTTACTTTGAATATAAAATGGCATTCCAAGGTTATCAACTACAAAAGTATAAACTCCGCCGCGAGCTAATGTAATTGTTGGATTTTTTACACTTCCATAGCTACTAAATGTATAAGACTCACTTACAGAGTCATATGTGACATAATAGGTATTAGTTAAAGGAACATCAGATGCTGTAATTAACACAGCATCGGGGCCATTTTCTAACCAATAGTATTGGCTAAAGTTAATAAATTTATCTAGGTCAATGCATGGGTTATAGCTATAAAATTCGTTGTCAAACAGACGACTATGATTGTTTGCATTTCCGCCATAAAAATTAACTTTGTTAATTAAATCCGGATAGGTAGTAACAAATTCTATTTCACTGTTAATTGGATTGGTTAATACAATTGCCGGCTCAAGTTGATAATTTTGACGCTGAGAATCAACTTCTTCTATATAACTATCGTTATTTTTATATGACGGCGCTAGTTTCCTACCAATATATCCGTTAATTTTTTTTAGATTCGGTTCACTTATTAATTGATCAACGGTCGCATTTAAGAATTTTTTATTAGTTTCTGTGCGAAATATTTCTGGTAAAAATTGAATACTTTTAGTTACAGCCATTCTATTATCCTGATGTTAAATTAAGTTGTCCAGCAGTAATTGCACTAATAATCTGTACGTTATCTACGGTAGCCGCACTTACGATAATTTCGTTAGGCTCGGCATTAATTTGATATAAATTCCCAAATGCAACTGCACTTGCAGAGGGTACTATAATTACACTGCTAATATTTGGTAACAAGGCAGAATGTAAATAAGCACTTAATTCGCTAAAATAAAATGTTTCTCCAAAATCCCAGTTATTAATATCAAAATATGTATTCAGCGCAGATATTACCTGGCTTTTTACCTCATTGTCGCTAATATTGATATTAGGATTTTTAACCACTTTAAACGTAGCCTGTAATGCACTTTCGGCTTTACTACCAAATAAAGGTTTAAAAACTGCGGTGTTATAAATGATACTATCACTCAAAGCTTTGTAATTTTCAATAGCACCAAATTCAATTTTTAATTCATCTGTAGTTGGGGGAGTTGGTTCTATTAATCTATTGCTAGTGTCTTGTAGATATGCAAAGTATAGATCGCTATAACTCTTAGTAAGAAGATACAAATCCATTAAATTGTTAGGGCTCGGATCTATTCTACGATTATTCGGAGCATTATGGATATACTGAAACATTAATTCAGCTCTTCCAACTCGTGCAATATAATTTGATGTTTCTGTTACTGTTAACCCGTCGGAGATGTAAAACTTATCTTCGCTAGTTGCATAAAACACTGTGTCAACAGCGTATAAAGTTATATTGTCTAATATATCTGTTCTTGTTTCGTAATTAACTACAATATCTGCCGAGTCCACGGGGTCAAAACGGTTAAACGAATATTGATCAACTTCATTGATAAAAAAGACAAATTTGTTAACAGGGTTCACTGAAGGATCAACTAAAGTACTAAACAAATCAGGATTATCAGGAACTCCATCAAAATCGTCATCGGGGAAGGTAATTAAAATTTTTCTATTATCTTCATAACCATCAGATTCTACAATTCGATTCCAGATACGATATTGTTGACTGTAATAAAGACTATCAGCTGAATCAGGTTTGGTGTTTGTTCTTAAAATTTTGATAGTATCTTGTCTAGTAGATGCAGTCTTGCTATCATAAATTTTTACGTCTGGATCAAAATAAAAACGAGTTTCTCTTACACTTTGGAAAAAATAATTTAACCCCCGACTAGTAACAGTATACTCTTGATTTGCATACTCAAATTTTAAAAACCAACTATCGTCAATATTGGTACTGCTAGTATCACCGCTGTTAGCAAAAGAAAAATCCCCGGATCCTAAATTCTCCGGTAAAACTAATGCCCAGGCTTTTGACGAAACGTTATATCTAATACCAAAAGTTTTAAAACTTAATACGCTATCAATAATTGAATTAACAAGAGTATCGCTCCAGTCTGTAGCTAATACCGGAATCACTTGAGAAACTAGTGCTCCGGTAGGTACTAATACACTTAGAAGCATAGGAGTAGTCGAACTCGCCGGGTTCGCTACGTTAATTACGCTAGCCCACAATGTAGTTTTTTGATATTCAGTTTTTGGGGTCCCTGTTTCTAATTCATTTTGTGCATTAAAAAATTGTCCGGCCGGAGCAGTAAATTTAATCAGGGCCCCGGTTGTAAAATATGTATACCCCGATGCTCCGGTAATTTTTCCTAAACTTTGTCCACCGGTTGCACTTGTTTCTGTCCAGGTGCCACCAGGAGTTTGTCTAGTTACTTCAGAGTAATAAAGGTGTTTAGTATAAACTTTTCTAATTAAAGGTTTAATTAAATTTTGAACAATGTAATTAACTTCTATAGAATTAGTGAATTGGAATTTTACTTGTTCATTAGACGATTCTTGATAAATGATTCCGTCTTGCGCAAAAATATTTGTACTTGAATATTTGCCGCTGGCGTCAACCACATCAAGATATCTGCTTATCCCGCTACTTGTACGGTTAACTGCTTTAACTTTTAAAACATTACTAAAAAGAGTATAAGGCAAGATATTATAATCTTCGCCTGTGATCATTCTATTTTGTGTGTAATATTGTTGAGGAGCTTTAGTTCTTATTTCCTCAAGGGTTTCTCTCGCTACTGCATTTGTTACTGTATAGTTCAAGCTTGATCTTATGGTCAGTGTTTCTGCTCGGCCTGTTCTACCCTTATAAGGAATAGTTATTGTAACCGATGACATTTCATCAGGAGTAATTTTATATGTTAGATTATTACTCACACGATAATACAGTCTATATGTTCCAATTGGAATATTTGTAAACGACCCGTCTCCAAATACTAAATCAATTTGATCGTTCGCTCTAGTAGATACACTAAACAAATTTCTGTCAGACTGATTGTTATAAATGACATTTACATTATTAACTGATGCTACTTGTATCCACTGTTCTCCAAGTGTTCCGTTTGAATTAACTGAGTATAACCAAACATCAGTGTTATTAATATTATCAAAATTAATGCTTACAATTCTGTTTGGCAAGCTTTCTCTGATTGTAAAATCAATGTTTTTTAACTCGCCTTGTTTAAAATATAAAAAGTATCCAGTATTATTAGATTCGTTACCTTGATTATCGTTACGATATAAGAAATTAAATGCATTTGTAGGTGCAGGAGATTTTTCGTAAATGTACAATTTATCAGCTGACGTAGCTCCAACAATTTCAAAGGGAACTGTCGAACCTGCAATTGACGAATTATAAGGATAAACTGGTATTAATCCCGTTAACGAATCAATACTGTATTCATCAGTTTTTATTCCGGTAAGAACTTGACTGGCACCCGGTTTGCCGATTGCCTGCGAAGCTACTAGAGCTGCATTTAAGATCGCAGTAAATTGTTCAAGCCAGTTTTCGTTTGTAGTGTCGTTCCAGCCTATTACTAGATTGCTTAAATTGTTGCCTTCACTATCAAAAATAGACTCAGTAGTACTGATGCTGTTAAATTTCAAGAATCCAGATGCCGGAGTGCTTCTTTTTGGATTATAACTAATTAGCTTTGCTAGCTTTAAGATACTATCTCTACGTTCAGCTGTATCAAGAAAATTTTCTCTAGAATTTAAATCTGTACGGAATGCTAAACTTTGCCCTAAAAAAGCAATTAAATCTATCAAAGCAATGTATTCAGAGCTTTCAGTAAAGTCGTTGAAATCTTCGGGATAATAAGTGCGCAAATAATCAATCATTGATTTGCGCAAAGTTTCAAAGTCAAAGCTTTGAAAATCAGCTTCTCTGAATGTTTGATAAATTTTAGTCCAATCTTGCTGAACTAATAAACTAGTTTGTCGAGTAGTAATTGCCATATAATATTACCTAATATTTGTATTTATAGCATTTATAATCTGGTAATATTATGATGCGGATATTTGATTGCTTTGTCCGTTAAAATTCAAAGTCAATTTGCTGGCATAGTTGTCCGGTAAAAAAGTTAAATCAATCTCTAACTGTAACCCATATCCAAGCTCGTTGATAATTACACCGTTAACCTGAAGACGGGGGTCATAGCTAACCACTCTTTTAACATCCTCGAGTATTACGGCTTTAGTTTCCGGAGTTAAAGGTTCGTAGAGCATGTTCCAAATAATACTTCCAAAATTCGGGCTCATTAATTTTTCTCCTTTACGGATACTAAAATGATTAATTATATCTCTTTTTACTAATTCTAAATCAGTCAGTCTAAATTTTTTCTTTTGACCAACTGTGTTAAATCCTTTATATCGTATCATAGTTGTATTTAAACCTTATAACAATCTGGCTCTGGTTTGCTCGTTGAGTCTATTTAAGTTTTCTCTATATGGAGCTACCCATGTGTCGAGCTCAGTTTTTAAATTAGCATCATTTTCAGAATCTGCTATTTCCTTTGTTCTATTAATCAGTGATTTCCAAGTTGACGCAATTTCAGGAGCATATTGATTATAAACTTCGATTGTTTGAATTTTTGTTAAAAAATCTACAATACTGTTATACGACTTAATAACAACTGATTTAAAATCTGCAACAATATCAGCCTTTTGTTCTGTTGCCGCTGGTTCTGGTTCTGGCATTGGAATATCAGCAGCTAATAATGTTATGGCATATTTTCCCGCATTAAAATATAAGGAACCCGATCTCCCTTTACTGTCTTTTTCTTTGCCTGTTAGCCGCCACTGTTTGGCTTTTTCTGCAGGTATAAAGGATGCTAAATCTTCGGCTGCTGATCTTAATTTGCTAACGTTAACTTTTTGAGCTACTATTTGCTTGTAATCTTCTGTAGCTGTAGCTGAGGATTTAAGAGAATCGTTAATTTTTTTCTTTATTGAATCTGACATGCCAGAAATTTTTTCAGTAACTGGCTTTAAGTTCTTTCCAATTGATTCCGCAGCTGATTTAAACTTATCGCTTAGTGTTGATTTACTTAACTCAGCTCTGGCACCAGTAGCATCGCCGGCATTTAGTGCAGTTACTAACCCCGGGGTCATAGCACCGCCGAGATCTTGAGATAAATTACTCTCAGTTAATGCTGTTTGCATTGTTGAAGATGTTTCATTCAATATTGATGCCGACTGTCCAGCAGTTCCTGATACTGCTAGACTAGAAATTCCCGCATTCAATGTATTGTCGAGCTGCGATGTTAAAATGCCAGACTCTGACACCAAACCGGTCATGTCTCCGGAAACTAAACTACCGTTGCTTAGAATCGTCTGAAACGACGCCGATACATTTTCAACGCTTGGGCTAGCATCTTGAAACTGATATGCAACGGCGATCATGCCCGCTATTGTTTCCTTGGTATCGTATTCTTGTATACCGCCGTTTTTAATCAATGCTTTATATTGATCTTGTATAAATTTCTCTAATATTCGATCTTGTACATTTGAATCAAACGTGAATTCAATTGATGTTAATATCCCATCTTTACCTACCCATGTACCTTCTTTATCTTTGTATCCGTAGTTCATTAAAGTTTTGTCATGAGTTCCGTAACGCCCATACCGCGGTGCATCACTGAAGTAAGTGTCCCAATCCGATTCTATATACCCAATTTGGCACATTAAAGCCTTTACATCGTTTTGCAAAAGCATTGGAATTTTATCGTTAACTTTTATCGTTGGAGCTCCAATTGGACTATCAGATAAATCAAGTATTGCTCTGTTTACACCTCTGTCAAAATTTTCTTTTTTAGCTTGATCGGGACCGGCATTTGTAGATTTTTGCTGCTTTTGTAACGGTGCAACAGATTTATTTGCCACAGTGGGATCTATTTTCTCAATAGCCGCATTAATATCAGCTCTATTAGAATTTGAATTTAGAATTGTACTTACATTTAAATTGTCAGAATCAATTGAAGAAAAAAAAGCCGAAGCAGTTGACATGCCCTGTTTTTGGTTTTCAGTTGCTTTTGGATTGTTTTTAACGAAGTCATTTACTACTTCGGATACGTTAATGGGCATTTTATGTTCCTGGTGTTTGTTTTCTAGGAGCTTCAACAAATCCATTACTATATTTTAAAGTACCAGTTTGTCTTTGCCATGGCTCGTGTGTTGGCGTAAATGGAGCTATACTTTCAAAATCTTTATCAACAGCAAACCAACGTTTAACATCGTTATTGTACCGAGCATTAGGCTGATTATATAAATTCAGTGCTGGATTGATATCTGGTTCTAGCGGTGCTGCTGGATATGCTGGTATTTTGCCAGCGGTATTTAAATAAATCTTGTCGCCACCTTTAAACCAAAGTTCGCCAGTGGTTACTTTCCATCCACTTACTGCGCCGGTAACTGCGTTTGTATTTGAACTTAAAATTAATTCATTTTTTGAATTTAATGTAAAACTACCCGTTTTTAAATTTAACAATCCAGCTGTTTCCCAACTTCCACTAATAGATCTAACATCCATATTTCCGCCGGCTCGTATCCCCATTACACCGCAATTTAAGTTATACATGTCACTGGCCGTTGATAATTGAATTTTAGTCTGCGATAATATCGACGACCCGGCATACATTTTAATTGTGTCACCAGCGTGTATATTAACATTTGCATCAGCATGAAAATTTAAGTCAGTTGCTGCACGTATATTCAGACTATTTCCACTAAAAATATTAATACTTCCTTCGGGTGTCATTTCTACCCATGCAGTTCCTAGACTATTAGTAATATAAATTACGTTAGCGGTGTCGTGCAATAATATTTGATGACCACCTGCTGTTCTTAATCTTACCAAATTACTTTGACCAAAGGCGTCGCCGTCGTCCATAACAAACGAATGACCACCTTTTCTAGCAGGAAAAGATTGTACTGTGTCAATCGACAATGATTGTCTATCTAATAAATCTTGTAAGTTAGGAAACTCTGCTGTGTCTGGAATAGAGCGGCCTGGGCTACTAATACCAAGTACTTGGCTAGGAGTGTCCCTTTGACTGCTACTGGTAATTGTTCCACGGATTGGATCTGTATCTAATCCTTGTTGTAATACAACATTAGCTTGATATGAGTGTATCAACCTTGGACTAGTAATAAAATTTGGATCTGTATCATTTGATACAATATTTGTATTTTTTTCTGTTACTGGTAAATTTACCGGTTCCGTTGAGTCAACTCTGTCTAAAAATTCTTTATTAACATTCGGGCGAACATTGCTTTGCATCCTTGATATCCCAGGCACCATATGGTGCTGCGGAGTATTCGGAATACAAGCAAAGTAAAATCCTTGAGAAGGATCTCCCATGACAAATAAACATAAAACTAAATTGTTAATGTCAGGCGGAATAGCCCAAAATCCATATGTTTGTTGTTCTATACCAAAACTATTTTCGTCTGGACTTCCCGGCAACCCTAACGTGCTTCCAAAAAACGGGCTAGCATATTTTACTGTGTACCAATTGCTAGGTTCTTGCTCGTCACCGCCCAGCTGGGGGATATAAACTTGAAGTTTTCCTGTGCGCGAAGGATCTACATTATTTTTTATAATGCCAATAAAAGGACCAGAATCAAGTTTTAGACCGGGTGTGCTTTCTCTACTAGCATCTTTTGGTAATTTTGCTCCGCCGCGTTTATCGATTGCCATATCTTTTTATATTGTAAATGTTGGAGTTACTTGAAATTCATCGCTAGGACTCGATGGAATAGTAAATGTTGTTCTATTAGCTGCTTGTTGCTGCAACTCTGAAACCCTTGGTGGTAAATTTGTATCATCTGTTTCAACTGCTACCGGAGGCGCTGATGGCACATCGAGATCTTCAACAGTTGAAACTTTGTTTGCAGATTTTACCTTTGGATTGTCTGTTTTTTTATCCTTTATATCAACGATTAATTCATCAGGCATTCGTACAAGGTCTAATACTTGTTCAAACTTTCCTCTAATAAATTCGTTTCTGACTGTTAATACTTTATATATTCCACTGAATGTTCCGTTTGTAGCACGGCCGTTTGAAAGTAAAATTTGTTTATTAGTGATACCAGTATTATCGTCAATGTCAACTGCATTAAGAACATTTATTCTCACAAATACTTGTTCTACGTCAAAAAGTATTTGCCCAGTTACTGGGTTTACCGGAGGAAACATCTCTCCTGGAGTTGGTACAAAATTTTGATATTCCGGCGACATTGGGTTGTAGTAAATATCATCTTGTTTAATAAATGACGGATCACCGACTATTCTCAATTTGAGATTCAACATATCTCCACGACTTGACGAATAAATGCTTTTTGCAAAACTTGCTACGGAAAAATCGCGCGGGTCTTGATTTAATTTATATGCAGATTCTTGTTCGGGATTGCTCACCGGTCTAATAGGTATAGGCAGCGATAGTGGTGTGTTTTCTCCTACCGTAGTAGATTGATTTTCGTCACCAACCATTTCAATATCCGCGCCGGCAAAATTTTTGCCTCGTATTTTTTCTTTTTGATAGGTTCCTATAGATGTGTAATATGTAGCATCAAAATCAATATCCATCGATATAATATCTTGATTCAATCCTGTATACAAATAATTGTAATCTCTTACTATTTTAGTTGCTGGGATTTTTGTTTTTTTAAAATCTGGATGATACGCATTAGGAACTTTATAAGGTATTACACTAAACGTTGCTACCTTACTCCAAGAATTTGACAATGAATCAAACCCATTTAAATGTATCTGTGGTACAATTTTGTACCAATCAATAAATTTATTTTTAGAAAAGCTACTGTCTCTATTAGCTGCATTAATTTGATTACTGCTAGTATTGCCGCGAGTTTCAATTTGATCCTGTTCTGCATTATTGATGCTTTTTTGAATTTCTTCTGTTTGATTCCGTATATACGAGCTTGACATTACCACTCGATCTATTAGAGTAGGAATATCTGTTCCTCTATGGACATTAAACACACTTTGAGTTTTATATTCTGCTTTTTCGGCGCCTTTAGTAATAGTCAACGAATACGAATCTCCTGTGTCGGCCATGGCAATGTTTTTAGTATCTTGTTGATTCTCATCAACTAACGTAGATTTTTTAAGTGTGTTATCAACAAAAACATTAATTAACGACGGAGGAAGTTTAAATCTTTTACCTTTTGTTAGTCCTGTCATATATGAATTATATGCCGCAGGAAGACTTTTTACTTTATAGTTTAACCCGGCCTTAATTCGTTCTCTTTGTAAATTTATCTCGTCAACCGTTGGCGGATTATCTCCGTCCCACGACTGATTCCATTTTTTAAGTTCCGACTCTATTCTTTCGTCGCTAACTCCGCCGGTTACATCAAAAATCTTTGATAATGTATCTTCGCTATCAAAGTATTCACCTAGGGTGCCTGCTGTTATACTTAAATTCACTGGACATGCTGAAACAGTTTGCTGGAATGCACTATGATTAAATGGTATAGCCCGGCATTTATACTCTGTACCACCAGGGCCTGGTTTAACTTTAATTTCTACAATTTTAATTGCCATTCTCTTAGATGTTATTATGTTTTTTTGAGCCTGTGCTTCGCTAACATCCGATAGAAAGTCAATTTGAAGTAGATAAGGTTGTTCGATATAATTTGATACTCCACTTGGTTGTTTTCCTGGACCATCCGGATACATAACTGCACTCATTAATCGATCAAGCAAACTCATGCCATATGGTTCAATGATACTAAACGAAATTTCAACTGCATTACTAGCCTTTGTTTTTGCATTCAACCCGACTACAGTAGTAATGGTTAAATTTTCAAAATAAAAATCCTCAAGAAAATCTGGGTGTCTATAAGAACTGTAAATGTCAACCGGGTCTCTTTGATTTATTCTAACTGTAACAGCGCCGCCGTCTGTGTTTGCATATGCTCCTCCACTACTAATTAATGCTCTAGTGGGCTCAAATAATTTTGGACTATCGGTTAAGAGTTGATAGTCCGATTCCGATAACAACCATAATGTTAATCTATAGGTATAGTTAGTATAATCGTGCAGAACATTACTAGGAGTAGAGAAATCTACTCCAATCCCGTATCCTGATTTGTTTGCATCAATTTGAGTTTCAATTCCACCGGATATATCAACATGCACAGATTCGTCGATATTAGTGTTTGTTGATTCTGCTGTTTCGCGAGATTCTACTACTCCCGTTTTGTTAGATTCAGCATTTTTTAAATTTTCAATTTCTTTATTTGATAACTTCTCAGCTGCTGGGGTATTTGTTTCTGATATATCGTTGTTTGCTTTTTGCTCAGCAGTTTGGCCCGCGGAGCTCACCTTTCCTTCTTCTAATCTAATTTGCTCGTTTACTCGACGAAGCTCATAGTACTTCGCCATTTCTCTTGCTTCTCTATCTATTTCTGCAGCGCCAGATGTAAAATTTTTTCCCGAACTAAATTCAGCTTGAATAGCTTCATATTCTTTAGCTAACTGATCTCTTTGTGATTTTAAATCATCAATGTATGCCACTAATTAAACTCCTAAATCTTTTTGGAGTGTAGTTTTTTTAGGAATATAAATGGTCACCCCTGCTCTAAAGTCAAATAACGGATCTTTTATTACATTAGGATTGCGCTGCGCGAAAACCCACCATAGCGAGCTATCTTTATATAAGTCATAGGCTAACAAATCAGGGCGGTGTTCGTATATTTTGTCAATCACATACAATACGTCGTCCTTGTATTTTGATATAGGTCTATTAGTCATGACATCTAAAAAATTACCAAATGTTTCTGTTTTATAATAAGGACTTGACGGCGAATATGCTACTTTTGTCATTATAGATATCCTCCTTTAATTAGATCACCGCGAGAAAATGCCGAATAATTAAATTCTCGTTGTTTTTTTCGGCTATACACTGGCTGCAATGTGACACTAACAGTGCTAGCAGTCGGTACCCTAGTTCTAACTGCTTCGTTGGCTCCTGAATTCGTTGGCGCAACTGGATTTCCAAGATTATCGTATGTATACCCCGACGTATCAACGTAAGGGGTTGCATATTCGATATAGTCAACATCCTGAGGCATAGTATGGGTAAATTGTGTTACAACACACGGAACATGCGGTAAATAATGTTGCCCGTAACCATCTAGATAAACAATAGGCGGAGGCGACCCTTGATATTGTTCTGATTGTCCGTAAAACATTTTAGTTGATGCTCTAAAAAATTGTATTACTGCAAGTAGATACAATGCTTCGGTAGTATTTTGTACAGTAAAGTCGCCGCTGATCTGTATCTGGGAAACTTCGCTACTTTCATAAAAATAATTTTGATAGTTAGAATGAGTCAAGGCCTGTGAATTGTACTTTGCTGCATGTGTTACTGTAACCGAAGGAACATACGGGAAGATTACACCGTCGGTCTCTAGCAGTGCTTGTAGAATACCTGGATTTGAATCCCAGTATAGTACACCAGATGATTGAGAAGCACTAATTCGTACTCGCCAATCATAAGAATTTGTATTGGACGCATTACCATATGAGATATTGCTTTCAGAGTTACCTAAACCAGTTCCGTTCAAGCCTCCACCGAGCAAACTGGAGATCCCATTGGTTATTTTTTTGAATCCTCCCGCTACTAATCCTGCTAAGTTCAATCTTGATTGCGAAGGATCAGCCGGAGCAGAATTAAATCCGCCAAGTTGGGTCGTTGTAGGGGGATTGGCAAATAAACCACGTTTTTGGTCCTCGACACTTCGAGCACCGTATACTGGATTACTGAAAATTCCTTCTTTTGATGGTTCAATTGCTGGCATGTAAAATCCTCTTGCTTTTTTACTATTTATTTGCTAAATTAACTATGTATTTAAAGGATACTAATGAAACACAACTACCTTAATAATAAAGATATTTTAAAAGAAATACATAAAAGTAAAATTACTTATTGTAGCTTTACTGACACAGAATATGGGTTTTACGACATCATTTTACCCAGTTTAGATAAATTAAATAAAAAAAATATCACCGAAGGTCGTAAACTAAGAGCCGAGCGATTAGCAAAACTTGCTTTCGAAGAAGCTCAAAGTAAAACCACAGAAAAACTAAAACTTGATAGTTTTTCAATTAAACCAAGTAAAGTTTCCGAGACAGACATTGTTTTCAGAATCATGACATGGGATCATATCCCAAAAGATAATAAAAAATTAACCGTCGAACCCGACGAAGATTCTATCGAAACCGAATATGACGACGAAGTTGTTGCAGCCCCGGTCAAGTATACTAAAGTAAATTTTCCACCATTTCAACATTACAAAATTGACGAAAATGGCGTGCCGTACTGTGTCGGTAAAAGTCACTGGAAAGGCGATATTGTAACCGGAGAGTTTTGTAAAGAGCACGGCAAAATGACTAACAAGCTAGCTCATATGTTTATGAAACTATGCGAACGTTATGCTACAAGGTCTAACTGGCGAGGTTATACTTATAATGACGAAATGCGTAGCCAAGCATTACTCCAGCTCTCACAGATAGGACTACAATTTGATGAATCAAAGTCGCAGAATCCTTTTGCTTATTATACTGCTGCTATTACTAATTCCTTTACTAGAGTCCTTAACATTGAAAAGCGCAATCAAAATCTTCGAGATGATATTCTCGAAATGAATGGGCTTACTCCGTCGTACACTCGGCAGGGCATGGGTTCATGGGGTGGCGGAAGTCCAACTATGGATTACAACGATGATTAAATTTGACTTCTTTGTTAATAAAATAGTAAACTTAAAGAATGTCTAACTTATTTCGTAAAGCAGCAGTCTGCACAGATATACACTTTGGCCTTAAGAGTAACAGTCAAACTCATAACGACGATTGCTTAAATTTTATAAAGTGGTTTACGGCCAAAGCCAAGGAGGAAGGGTGTGAAACAGCGTTTTTTCTTGGCGACTGGCATAACAATCGCGCTAGTATTAATATTGTCACTCTCAACTATAGTCTCCGCGCTCTAGAGCACCTCAGTGCCAACTTTGATACTGTTTACTTTATTCCCGGCAATCATGATTTATATTATCGCGACAAGCGTGATGTGCAAAGTGTGGAGTGGGCCAAACATCTTCCGAATGTGGTTATATGTAACGATTGGGTACACACTGGCGATGTCGTTATTGCTCCTTGGCTAGTAGGTGACGACTATAAACGCATCCCACGATTAAGTGCCAAGTATATGTTTGGACACTTTGAGCTGCCACACTTCTATATGAATGCTATGGTGCAAATGCCCGATCACGGTGATGTTAAACGAGAGGACTTTCATGGCATTGAGCATGTGTTTACCGGACATTTTCACAAACGTCAGACCCATAAAAACATTACGTATATTGGTAACTGTTTTCCGCACAATTACGCAGACAACCACGATGACGAACGTGGAATGATGGTACTAGAATGGGGTAAGGAGCCCGAGTATCACGCATGGCCCGATCAACCTCGTTATCGTGTATATCAACTTAGCGATGTGTTGCTTAATACTGAACAAATGCTACATTCGGGCATGCATGTGCGTGTAAACCTTGACGTAGACATTAGCTACGAAGAAGCTACATTTATTAAAGAAACATTTGTTAATACTTACAATCTTAGAGAGATTACTTTAATTCCACAAAAAGTTATAAACGAGGATATTAATTACGACATCAGTGGAAATATTATGTTCGAATCCGTTGATACCATTGTGACTAATCAACTTACGAATATTCAAAGTGATCAATTTAATAAAACATTACTATTGGATATTTACAGGAACCTCTAATGCCCGGGTCTTATCGTAAACAAAACTCGTACGGTAAATTAAAAGATGTTTTACTAGGCTCTTATTTTTTGCCTGAGTTTTTTTCTAGTATACCTAACAACAAGATAAAAACACCATTACAAAGAATATCCCACGAAATAAACGAAGATCTAGAATATTTTGAAACTGTATTAAAACAATTTAACTGTAATGTGTTGCGTCCTGACAACCCAATGGATAAATTCAACGAAACAAGTGTTGCTGATCCTCCTTTACAAGTTAGAAATAATCACGCCGTGATTGGCGATACATTGTATCAATTCAATTTAATGTCAAAGTATTCGTATCATAATGTACTCGATAACTTTAACACAAACATTCGTGTGCTAGTTGAAGAAAATATTGACATTTATCACCAAGTTATAAACAACTCATCAATTAATTATAATAAAAAAACAGACACTTGGTTTTCATATCAAAAATATCAAGAACTAGCCGGCGCAGATTGGCCCGAATACAAAGATTTTGTACAAGGTAATTATCAATGCCCTGAAAATATACGAATTGAAATAAACTCGTTTATGGATTCTCTTACTTACGAAAGTAAAGAATTTCTTCCATTACAAAGTCCTAATATTTTAAATTTAGACAATAAGATTTATGTCGATGCTCACGAATATTACGATTATGCAGGATGGCTTAAATCTAAGATTTCCGACCCTAGACCAGTGGAACAATTCACCAGTAAAGCAGGGCACGTCGACGGATGCTTTGTTATTTTAAATAATAATACAATCATTGGTATCGATTCTTTTATTGATTATCAAAAATATTTCCCTGGATATTATATTATAGCGGTTCCTAACGAATCCTATATAGCCAAGATAAAAGAATTCCAATTGTTAAGGGAAAAAAATAAAGGAAGATGGTGGGTTCCGGGCGAAGAATACAATGTAGAATTTATCAATTTTGTAGAAAATCACTTACAGCCATGGATAGGACATGTACACGAAACTATATTTGACGTTAATGTTCTGGTCCTTGACGAACATAATGTATGTGTTTCAAACATTACACCAGAAATAAAATCTGAATTCAAAAAAAGAAAAATTGATTACACTGTAATTCCTTGGAGGCATCGATTTTTTGTCGACGGTGGCTTACATTGCATAACTTTAGATTTACATAGAGAATAATGCCTTTTTTATTTGTTGATTACGATCAGGGCGCCGGCGGCGAATATTTTTGTGCCAATCTAAGTCGCAGTATGCAATGTAATACTATAGAAAGCAAGAAATTTAACACAAACAGAACTAAAATAATTGATAAATTTGATCAAGAATTTTTAAAGTCTGTTCCTATACCCAAAATAATCAAATCAGATCCTGTATTTTACGACGTGATTCCTTCGCATAGAAATGTTCATTTAGCAGAACAATTATTAGGAAAAGTGTATAGCATTAGAATTTCTAATCCAGACGATATCGATCTGTGGCACTATTTAAAACATCAACAAATTCATAAAGTTTTATTATCCCCGCTGCCTAGTGATAGTCATTTTATCGGGGAATTAAAAATGCTATTGCGCGAAACTCCCGATACAGGTTGGTTAAAACATTTAAATCGTCGTACCGACGGTTTAAGCTTAATCTTACTTTCAAAAGGAATTGAGCCCACAGTAGAAAATAAAAACAAATATATACTAAACATTATTAGCCATAAAGAACCAGAACCAACTCAAAAATACGATTTAATAATACCATACGAACATTTATTTTACAACACCGATAAAATAATAAAAGATTTGAAAGATATATTTAATATAGATATTAATGATAATTGGTTAGATCAATATAAAAAAGATTACGATGTATATTGTTCCACGACTTGATATAATGATTGCTTATTCGTGCAATCTTGCATGTGCAGGGTGTATAAGTTTAAGTGACAGAAAGAGAGATGGTATTGCCTCGTACGAAGAGATACAATCATGGATAGTTCAATGGAAAGAAAAAATTTCTCCTGATGTTATATCTATTTTTGGCGGAGAACCTTGTTTGCACCCAAAACTTATTGATATATGTAAGTTAATAAGAATTAATTGGCCGGGTTCTACTATACGTCTTATAACAAACGGTTATTTACTAGATCAATTTCAATCCAACAGTTGGTTTGATTTTGCTCCATTCGAAATTCAAATTAGCGTACATCGCAAAGATCATGAGCCGGTAATTAATCAAAAAATTAAAGAAATACTTGTACACAAAAAAGACTGGAAAGTAAAAAAATACGGTGGTGCAGATCATAAACAAATTGAGTGGTGTACCAGTGGAGTTAAAATTTATAAAAGTATATTCAAAGATTTTGTAACTCCGTACAAGCAAGATAATAGTAAGATTATGCCATGGAACAGTGACCCTAGTCAGTCGCATAAAATCTGCGGATCACCTTCAACACCAATTCTTTATAAAGGTAAATTATACAAATGTCCGCCTGTGGCAAATATTATCGACCTTACCGAAGAAATATATGAAAATTATCAAGGGTACGGTATCAACGACAATTTAGAAGAATTTATTTACAATATAGGTAAACCCGAATCTATTTGCGGGTTTTGTCCAAATAAAAATCAAGCAGTTATAGTAGACCACAGTAAAATTCAAAATGTCACAGTTAAACAAAAAATATCTTATTAGTGGGTGCGGGTTAAGTTACAGCGGTCAGGAACGCAGGACTTGGGTCAATATCCTTAGAGCAACCGGTGTTAAAATAACCGACGTCGGTGGTCCTGCTGTAAGTAACCAATGGATCATTAATAAAGTTATTTTAGAATTATATCGCAATCATTATGATAGTGTGATTATTCAACTTACAAGTTTGGGAAAACTTGATGTCGAAGTTGATGAAGAACGAATCGATGAATTAGTTAGTAAAGATCCTATTAGAAATTTTACTTTCCAGGGAGTTTGGCCTAGCAGTGTGAGCGATCATCACGAAAGTAAACAATTGTATAATCAATGGCTACGCAGCCCACATTTAGAAATGGAAGATCTAGTTTGTAAATTACTCTTGCTCAAACACTTGTGCGATTCTACAAAAACTAATTTATATGTATTCCAAGGTTACAATATATCCTGGACTGATCTTCATAGAAGTAGTTTATCGGAAATTATTAAAAATATAGATACTAATTTATACGACGATTACCCAAATTCTGCTCATTATCAGTTTCATGATCATAGTAACACAGTACCATGTTTAAGTTACCAATATGTTCTTGCAAAAGCAATTTCGAATATATGTTGCCCGGAAGCTATAGATAAAATTAACAAAATGCTTGCAAAATCAAATAACATTGTGTTAACATAATCCTGTATGTTTAAAATAAAAAATCTATCTGTAAAGAATTTTATGAGCGTGGGTAACGCTACCCAGGCAGTTCAGTTTGATCGCAAAGACCTAACCCTTGTGCTAGGACAAAACTTAGATCTCGGAGGAGACGATACAGGTGCGAGAAATGGTACAGGAAAAACTACAATTATTAATGCTTTATCGTATGCGTTATACGGATCGGCTCTTACAAATATCAAAAAGGACAATCTTATCAATAAAACAAATGGTAAGAACATGCTTGTCACGATCGAATTTGAAAAAGACGGCATCGACTACCGTATTGAACGAGGACGCCGTCCGAATACAATGGCGTTTTACGTTGGAGGCGAAGAACAACAAATTACAGATGAAAGTCAAGGAGACAGTAGAGAGACGCAGGCCCACATAGAACGTATGCTGGGTATGAGCCACGATATGTTTAAACATATTGTAGCACTTAACACTTACACCGAACCATTCCTTGCTCTTAAATCAAACGATCAGCGTATTATGATTGAGCAGTTGTTGGGCATTACTGTTTTATCAGAAAAAGCCGATGCACTCAAAGAACAGCTAAAAGCAACCAAGGATGCTATTACTGCCGAGGAATATCGTATCAAAGCAGTAACAGATGCCAATGCCCGTATACAAGAACAAATTGAAGCGACTAAGCGACGTAGACAGTTATGGGTTAATAAGAATCTAAATGATATTAACGAAATACGTACAGCCTTGGATGTTATTGCTGATATTGATATCGAACAAGAATTAACAAATCATGATGCTTTAGATTCGTTTAACGAAAAAGTTAAAAAAATAGCAGAAATTAATAAATGGAAACTTGCCTGCGAACTTGATCAAGTAAAACTACTTAAAACTTTAGATAAATTAAAATCAGAAATTGAAAAACTTGAAAAGCATGAATGCTATGCATGTGGGCAAGCCATGCACGATGCAAAACATGAAGAAGTGTTAGCAGAGAAACGTGCGGCAATGAAAGAATCTTCATTGCAATATCTTTCTACTGATGGACAACTACGTCAGCATGTAAATGAATTAGAAATATTAGGCAATCTGGGCCCACAACCTCAGGTCTTTTATGATAAAAAAGAAGATGCCATTAATCATAAGCACACTGTGGCTAATTTAAAGCAACAATTAGAAACAGCACAAAATGCACACGATCCGTATGCAGAACAAATTGCAGAAATGGAAACACAGGCACTAGAAGAAATCAACTACGATTTAATCAATGAGCTTACTAACATAAAGGAACATCAAGAGTTCTTATTAAAACTATTAACAAACAAAGACAGTTTTATTCGTAAACGTATCATTGATCAGAATTTAAGTTATCTGAATGCTAGACTAAGTCAATACTTAGATCGTATAGGGTTACCACATACTGTTAAGTTTATGAATGATTTAACAGTTAGCATCGAGGAGCTAGGTAGAGAATTAGATTTTGACAACTTGAGTCGCGGCGAACGTAATAGATTGATCCTAAGTTTAAGTTGGGCTTTCCGAGATGTATGGGAAAATCAAAATAACCAAATGAATTTATTGTTCATCGACGAAGTTATTGATACTGGTATGGATAGTTCGGGTGTAGAAAACAGTTTAGCCATATTAAAGAAAATGGCACGCGAAGGCAATCGCTCAGTCTGGCTTGTTTCACATAAAGATGAGCTAGCCGGGCGTGTAAACAATGTCTTAAGTGTAGTTAAAGAAAATGGATTTACAAGTTATAACACCGATGTTGACATTACCTAAGCTAGATATATTACATTTAGAATCAACGGATGTGTGCCAGGCTGCGTGTCCACAATGTGGCCGCGAACTTGAGTCGACGTTTGACAAAACTTCACAAAATCATATTGATGTTACCACCATTGAGTCTCTTCTAGGACTAGAAGTAATTACTAATTTAAAAAAAATGTTTATGTGCGGCAACTACGGAGATCCTGCCGCAGGTAAAAATACTTTAGAAATTTTTCAATATTTTCGAAAAAACAATCCAAATATTGTACTAGGAATGAATACCAATGGCGGAATCGGGAATACCAATTGGTGGGCAGAGATTGGTAGTATATTAAGTCGTCATGAAGATTATGTTATATTTTCAATTGACGGGCTTGAAGACACTAATCACATATATCGAAAAAATGTTAATTGGCAAAAAGTTATCTCCAATGCTTCGTCATTTATAAAGGCAGGCGGCCAAGCACATTGGGAAATGTTAGTGTTTGAACACAACGAACATCAAATTGAAGCGGCGCAAGATTTAGCAAAAAGTCTTGGGTTTAAATTTTTTAACACTAAGATATCTCGAAGATTTGAATTGTACCCAATAAAAGGATTAAACCCTCCTAGCATGTACAAGCAAATGCATAACAACGGACCAATCGAGTGCCATGCTATTAAAGAAAAAAGCGTTTATATTTCTGCTAAAGGTGTAATGCATCCGTGTTGTTGGTTAGGGTACAATAATGGAGCAAAGTTTGACGAGTTTGATGCTATACAACGGTCTTGGAAATCATCGAGCCCGCATAAAATTTGTCAATTGACTTGTTCAGTTACTAATAGTAGCTCAAATTTTAGTAATCAATGGCAGAAAAGAATTAAAATATTTTAGTATTAGGAGCAATTGGACTAATTACTGTTTACATGACATGGCTTTTTGAATCCAATATTGTTGAATCTCTTCCAGAAGATTGCGTAGGATTTGTGTACTTGATAACAAATACTGTATCTGGGCGTAAATATATAGGAAAAAAACTAGCCAAATTTTCACGAACTACAGTAAAAACAGTAAAACTTAAAAATGGTACTAAAAAGAAAAAGAAAATTAGAAGCAAAATAGACTCAGATTGGCAAGAATATTATGGCTCAAACGACGAACTCAAAAAAGACATACAAACACTAGGCCCAGAAAAATTTACTAGAGAAATACTATATTACTGTCAATCAAAAGCAGAATGCTCGTATATTGAAGCAAGAGAACAATTTAGACACCAAGTCTTAGAATCAGATCAATACTATAACGGACATATACAAGTCCGTGTCCATGGCTCCCACATTAAAGGCAAATTAAGCAGTTAAGCTAGCACAGGCGTAATCTCGTGTGCCCTACACCTGGCAGAAATGCACAGGGACGGAAGCCTTCTCGCTGCAAGAAGCACTCAACTACTACCCGCAAGGATGAAGATCGCAAATGCCGCGATTTAGTTGTTTGAACAGGATTAATAAAAGGCTAAAAAGACGCTTGAGCGATCAAGCACGTTTACGTATTACGCTAGTATGTTATATGTAAACCGCCGTTGGATAAGAACGGAGCTCGAGGTACCGGACAACCGCCTCTGTAATGCTCTAATACTAGTGACTGTGCTACTCAGATGAAGTACATTATATTTTTTGCCCGCCCTGGGCAAAGAGTGACCGATTAATCTAGATGAAATCTTTAAAAGCGATGTTGATGAGCGTAAGCGATATCAACAGATGACGTAGTCATCTTAGAAGAATGGCATTCCTGATTTTTTAGTAACTTCTAGATTATCTTTAATTAATTTACTAATGATTTCTCTTTCGAATAAGCTCAGAAGCATAGCATCATCGTAAGTTAGTCCACCGCGCATATACCAACATAATCTAAGTGCTTCTTCTCTTAAGGCTTTTGACTGTGCATCTAATTTACTGAAATAATCTTGTATTTCAGTTACTGACATAGTCAAAAGCCTTAACCGAAAAAATTTGATTGATTAAAATTAATTTCTGTGGTATATGTGTGATTACAATGTTGGCACGGAACATTTAAAGGATCTAGTTTAATTAATTCCGCGTGGCTAGCAATAGCTTCCTTGATATGATCGTATACTTTTCGATCGCAATTTGTGATAAACTCTTTAATATGACCGACGTCGACCACTTCAGTTGCACTATCAAGTCTAATAGAAGAAATGCTATTTACAATAGCCATAATATTCATGTCTGTTAGTTTGTCAAATGATTCTTTAAGATAGTCTGCTTTTTGATTACTGTCTAACTCACTATTTGAAATGGCATCGATTAATTTTTGCTGTTCAAAAGAAATCATACTAGCTTCATTTAGTGCTTTAAATGATTGCGGTTTAAAATTAAATTCTAGTCCGTTGATATTAACAGGTGTGTACTCAGCTGATCTAATAGAATCTAGTAGTACTCGCAAATCGACGGTAAATTCATTTTCTTCCTTGCAGTTGGTACAATTGGTGTTGATATCCATGCCTTCGCCGTAACTAGCTAGTCTAATGGATATTAAAATAGCGTCTAAATCAATTAACGGAATATCCCATGCATTAATAATATTCGGGCAACAGCTAGTAATAACATCGGCTACACCAGTGCCATTCATTAATGCATCGGGCGTTTTTAAGGTAATTTCATCTTTAACAGTCATTGGATAGACTGGAATTTCGCCAGTTGGTGGCAGATTTAACGAGTTGTCTGGCCAAAATTTACCTTCACTGGGTAACCTTAGATATACTGCCGGCTGTCTAAAATGCTTGAAAAGTGGATTATTACTAGCGATTGCCATAGATTTTGATCCCATAAATATAGTTGACTTATTATATTTATAGGTAAAAAATCCATGTCTGTTTTTGTAGAATTTGAAGGTCGTCGCTTTGAAGCTTATAACGCTGCTTCTGAGGATACGCTCAAAGTTATTGCAGGGTTGATTAATAATCTGGTCCCTAGACAACGGAAAATAGAAACAGATACTGCCAATGCAAATAGGCAGCAAACGCAAGCAGCTAATCAAGCAGCTTCGTCAATGCAAGATCTTTCTCAAACTACTAAACAAAGCACCACGTCTGCTAAAAACCTTTTTAGCCAATTGCAAACTTCAATTGGCGAAACAGATTATGGTACCAAAGAATTATGGCAAGATACTAAAATTTTTGCCAAGGAACTTACTGCTACAGCAATAAATGTTGGAGCTGCGTGGACTAGAACTTTTGCAGCGATTCAAGATGACCCGTTAAGAATGGGCACGATGCAAATTAATACAGCAATAGACATTACTTCTCAAGCCGTGTCGGGATTTGGTAAAGCATTAATAGCAGCGGCCAAAGATTTAATTCCTGGCGGCACTGCTAGTCGTAATTTTGTTGATAAAATTGCTAGAGGGATCGGCGGATCGTTAACAGTAGCTAGCGATATTGCTGGAAATATACTTAAAACTGCTAATAATATAGTATCAGCTGAATTAGATCGTACAGTCAAGGCACTATCGTTATTCAATAAAATGGGAGGTAGTTTTGCCGGTGGCATGCTTGAAATGAGACAAAATGCTCGTTTAGCAGGATTAACTGTAGATAGATTTGCTAAAAGTGTAGAAGCATCACGCCGTGATTTTACTTCGTTGGGTGTTAATGTAGCAGATGGATCTGAAATGGTTGCACGTCAACTATTTCATCTAGCAAACACCACCGGGACCAGTGGACAAGCACTACGTGAAGAATTGTTAGCGTTAGGGTATTCGTACGAAGAACAAGGCGCATTAGCTTCGAGTTATATGTCTACAGTTAAGGCTGCAAACGGACTAGAAGGGTTGCGAAATAAAACCCAGAAAGAATTAGCCGAAGGAACCAGACAGTATGCAGCAGATTTAAAGGTGCTAGCAGATATCACTGGGCAAGATGCTAAAGCAGCAGCAGAACGTGCGAGAGTAGAAGTTCAACGAGCAGGCCTTCTTAATAAACTAGGTCCGGACCAACGAGAAGCGTTCCAAGAAGCGTTCAGGGTTATGCAAAAGTATCCGGCTAATGTTCAAGAAGCTTTTATGAACAAAATTATGGGACTTCCGATTACAGACCCAACGGTAGCAATGAGTACAGAATTAACGGATATGGTTACCAAAGTTTCCAATGGGGTACTATTGGGTCAAAAAGGAATGCAGGATACTACAGCATTAATAATAGCAGATACTCAAAAATTACTTAAAGAACAAGGTCGAGCAGGAGAAGGGTTTGTTGCACTCAGTGATCAATTAGCACAACTTAAAGTTGGTGGTATCACCGCTGACTATGCTAGAACAATTAATGCACTGTTGTTAGATCCACTCGAGCGAGAGCAAATTGAAAGAAGCAGAAAAGGTGTTATAAGCATGGGAAATATCCCTGATGAGATTTCACAGTCCGTAGTGGCTTACACCAAGGCAGTGACAGATTTTGCTAGTCAGATGTCGTCGTTAGCCGGATCTGCTTTACCTCAGTACTCTAGAATGATCGAAGGTAGCATAGAGTTGTCTACAAAAGCAATAACTGCGATTATACAAGGGTTTAAAGGCGAACTTGATGCAACTGGGCTAGCTAAAACACTCGAACAACTCAACGATGCCTTTCAAAAATTAAATCCTTTTATAAACAGAATAGAACCGATATCTAGAAATCGTACCGAAGCATTACCAGCCCTGTCCGAAATACGGCCGGCAGGCGCAGCCAGAACTGCAGGACTTGAATCAAGTTTTGCTACTGCAATGGCAGCAATACAACGAGAACAACAAAATACAGGCACAGCTACTTTAACAAATGTTGAACCTTTTCGCGAATTATCAACTCAAATGAGCTCTAATATTGACCGTGTATTTACTGCTCCCGGCGGCGTAAATCAAGTATTAACCCAAGTAAAAGATCAAATCGCTAACGAAGGTCGTATGCAACGTGAAGCACTACAGGAACAAATTGCTAAATTAGAAAAAATTGCATCTTCTATGGAAGAGAACATACGGGTCAGTGAAAGAATCGCTAACGAGTTAGTTTAATACGGTAAATATAGAACTATTGAGACAAAAATGACTTGGCGCAAATACTTTAAATCTTCAAACTTACCTAATAATGTTAGCCCAATTGGCAGTGGCCGCGCGGCAGATCCCGGCTATCGTAATTATCAAAGCAACTTACCAGAAGTTTATATTGGACATCCAAATCGTGTAGAACGATATAACCAGTACGAACAGATGGATATGGATTCTGAGATTAATGCAGCACTAGATATTTTAGCTGAGTTTATGACTCAAAAAAATGTAGCAAATGGCACAGCGTTTGATATACATTTTAAAGAAAAACCTACAGATAATGAAGTTAAAATTATCAAAGAACAATTGCAACAGTGGGTAGCATTAAATGAACTAAACAAGCGTATTTTCAAAATTATACGTAATGTTATCAAATACGGTGATCAAGTATTTGTTCGTGACCCGGAAACATTTAAATTATTTTGGGTTGAAATGAGTAAAATTACCAAGGTAATTGTTAACGAAGCCGAAGGCAAAAAACCCGAACAGTATATTCTTAAAGACCTAAATCCAAATTTTCAAAACTTAACTGTTACCGCAGTTTCGACGTCGGACACATATATTAATCATCCTCAAGTTGGAGGACCTAGTGGTAGTTATATACAACCAGCTACCCCATATAGCGGTGGATCACGATTTGCACATGCTCAAAATGAATCGGCAATAAATGCTGAACATGTAGTTCATGTAAGTTTAACAGAAGGGTTAGATGTATATTGGCCGTTTGGTAATAGTGTATTAGAGCAGGTTTTTAAAGTTTTTAAACAAAAAGAACTGTTAGAAGATGCAATAATTATATATCGAGTACAACGTGCTCCAGAGCGCCGGGTATTTAAAATTGATGTAGGGAACATGCCTAGCCATATGGCCATGGCATTTGTTGAACGTATTAAAAACGAAATACATCAGAGAAGAATTCCTACACAAACCGGTGGTGGCCAGAATATGATGGATGCTACATATAATCCATTGAGTATGATGGAGGACTATTTTTTCCCGGTAACTGCAGATGGGCGAGGATCGAGTGTTGACACTTTAGCTGGAGCAACTAATCTTGGGGAAATTACTGATCTAAGATTTTTCACTAACAAACTATTTCGTGGGTTAAGAATACCTAGTTCCTATCTTCCTACGGGATTAGACGACGGTACTCAAGCAGTAAGCGATGGTAGAGTAGGAACAGCATTAATTCAAGAATGGAGATTTAATCAATATTGTAAGCGTTTACAATCAATGATTGTTGATAAACTTGACGCTGAGTTTAAACTGTTTATGCGCTGGCGAGGGATCAATATTGATAGTCAGTTATTTGATCTAATATTTGAAGAACCGCAAAATTTTGCTCAATACAGACAAGCAGATATTGACACTGCAAGGATTAATACGTTTACTTCGTTGGAACAGGTTCCTTACCTAAGCAAGCGTTTCTTGATGAAAAGATACTTAGGTTTAACTGAACAGGAATTAAGCGAGAACGAAGAAATGTGGGCTGAAGAGCAAGGTGATACAGATATTGCAACCCCAGCTGAACCAAATTTACGAAGCGTTGGTGTAACTCCAGGCGGAATTTCTGCAGATATTGATAATATGTCCTTACCACAAGCTGGCGCTCCGGGAGCAGCACCACCGGGGGCAGGCCCAATGCCAACCGGTGCAGAATCGCCTGTAGCTCCCGCGGGCAACCCTGGCACAGTTTAGGAATTTTGGTAAATAATAATATGATTTTAAATGAATTATACGATTTGCCTAAAGCAGGGTATCAATCCGAAAAGGACGATAATACTGTTTTAAAACTTAAAGACCTAAGAAAAACTCGTTTAACTTTGGGTGATTTAAATCGCCTACGCATTGCAAATGATGTGCGAAAAGTTGAACATGAGAATAAGTTAGAGCAAATTACCAAACAATATAAACCTCCTGCTGCCTCTGCTCCAATGGTGTAGTCCGGCAAAAACCTTCAAAAAACACCCATTTAACCCCTTAATCTGCGCAGTTTTGTAAATAGATTACAAGCCATATTATTTTAAGGAGTTCCTAATGAACAAATATGAACAGCTAATTGAACACATTATCAACGACGACGATGCGAAAGCTCGCGAGTTATTCCATCAGATCGTGGTTGAAAAATCACGTGAAATTTATGAGTCCTTAATGGACGAAGAATATACCGAAGAAGATATCCATGGTTCGAATCCTGTTGAAGACATGATTGACGAAATCCATGCCGACGAAACAAACGGTATTGGCGAAGGCGGCGACGAAGATGATCTAGAAATGGATCTAGGCGACAACGATGGCGAAGAAGGTCTTGACGACATGATGACCGGCGACGACGGCGACATGGGTGGCGAAGAAGATCTAGAAGCAAAAGTTATGGATCTTGAGTCCGAGCTAGAAGCTCTAAAAGCAGAATTTGAACAACTAATGGGCGACGAAGCTGGCGAAGAAGAACACGGAGACATGGACATGGACATGGACATGAGCGACGAAGGCAGCGACGACGAAATGCCAATGGCAGAAGCTGCCGATGAAGATGACGACGAGGAAATGACCGAGTCAAAAGATGAAGACGAAGATGACGAAGATGACGAGGAAATGACTGAGTCGGTACAGCGTCGTGCTATGCCTAAGACTGCTGTTGATTTAATGCGTGAATACGTAGAAAAAATCAGCGCACCTAGCAACACTGAGTTTACCCCAGTAGGTACTGGTACAGGTGGCGACAAACCAGCTGGCAACACCAAGAACCCACTAGCAGGTAAAAACGATATGGGCGGCAGTTCAGCAAATATCGCTAAAGGTGGCAGCGAATCGGCACCAGACGGTCAGCGTCCAAATGGCAAAGCAGGCGGCTTTTTAAAAGGCGCACAAGAAATTGACGTTGCAAAGCGTAACGTTAATAAGCCAGGTGGCAACAAAGGCGCTCAAAATTGGTACAGCGATAAAGCTAGTGCTAAAAAGGGCGAAGGGCAAACTACCGATGGATCAGTGCCAGTACAAAAGAAAAGCATTGAACCAGGTGGTAATTAATTAGGGCAATAATATGGCTTTGTACCTAAAAGAGAATCTTACTTTTGATCGGGCACAGATAGAGGTCTTGTCTGAAGACTCTACAACCGGTCAGGGTAAGAATCTGTATATGAAGGGGATATTCATCGAGGGCGGCGTAAAAAACGCTAACCAACGTGTTTATCCCGTTTCTGAAATCAGTAAAGCCGTTAATCAGATTAATGAACAAATTAAGGGCGGGCATTCCGTTCTTGGCGAAGTTGATCACCCTGATGACCTAAAGATTAATTTAGATCGTGTATCCCATATGATTGAGCAAATGTGGATGGACGGTCCTTGCGGACACGGTAAGCTAAAGATTCTTCCAACACCAATGGGTAAACTAGTTGAAGCTATGATTACTAGCGGTGTTAAGTTAGGTGTTAGTTCACGTGGAAGCGGCGAAGTAAATGAAAGCACAGGACATGTTAGTGGTTTTGATATTATTACCGTTGACATTGTAGCACAGCCTTCGGCTCCGCATGCATATCCTAAAGCAATCTATGAGGGCTTAATGAATATGCGTCATGGACACCGAGTGTTAGATGTGGCTCGTGATGCCACACAAGATCAAAGAGTACAGAAGTACCTGAAAGAAGGCATTACACGCCTTATCAAAGACCTTAAGTTAAAATAGGAGAAGTCGTAATGACACTAGATGCATTGAAACCATTGTTAGATAGTGGAATTATTAACGAAGACACTCAACAGGCTCTCACTGAGGCTTGGGAAGCAAAACTTCTCGAAGCACGTGAAGCTGTTAGATCTGAACTACGTGAAGAATTCGCACAACGCTATCAACATGATAAACAAGTAATGGTTGAAGCTCTAGATAAAATGGTAACTGAAAGTTTACAAAGTGAACTAGAAGAGTTTGCTGCAGAGAAACAAAAGTTAGCTGAAGATCGTGTTAAGTTTAAAACTCACATGAACGAAAGTGCAACTAAGTTCAATGATTTTATGGTAGGTAAACTAGCAGAAGAAATCAAAGAACTACGCGAAGATCGCAAACAGTACGAGAACAGTATTTCTGGACTTGAAAAGTTTGTAATCAAATCTCTAGCAGAAGAAATTCAAGAGTTCGAGCAAGATAAGCAAGCAGTGGTTGAGACAAAAGTTCGTCTGATTGCTGGCGCTAAAGCAAAGCTTGCCGAATTACAACAGAACTTTGTAGCTCGTTCAGCTGAACTAGTGAAAGAATCAATTACCAAAAAACTAGAGTCGGAAATGACTCAACTTAAAGAAGACATCCACATGGCTCGCGAGAACATGTTCGGCCGTCAAATCTTTGAAGCCTTTGCTAGCGAATTCGCTGTTACTCATTTAAATGAGAACAAAGAAATCCGTAAGCTACAGGCTATCGTTGCTGCTAAAGAGCAAGCATTAGCGGAAGCTAAAGAGCAAGCTGAATCAGCTGCAATGATTGTTGAATCAAAAGACAAAGAGATAAGAGTTATTAAGGAATCAGCTGAGCGTAAGGAAATCCTTGCAAATCTAATGAAACCTTTAAACAAGGAGAAAGCTACAGTAATGAGCGAACTTCTTGAAAGTGTGCAAACTGCTAAGTTGCAGTCGGCATACGAAAAGTATCTACCAGCTGTTCTAAACAACACTGTACAACCAGCTAAACAGCCTAAGGCTATGCTAGCTGAAAGTCGTGTAGAAGTAACTGGTGATAAATCTGCTAATACACCTGCCGTCGAAGAAAACGCTAATAACGTTTTTGAGATCAAGCGTTTAGCAGGGCTAAAGTAAACCCTAAATAGGAGAAAAGGAAAAAAATGACACAAGCATTACTAGAAAGCCGTTGGGGCGAAACTAAAGACGCTCTGCTAGAAGGCTTAAACGGTTCTAAGAGAACCATGATGGGTGTAGTTTTAGAAAACACTCGTAAGCACCTAATGGAGACTGCAACTGCTGGCGCTACTGCTGCAAGTAACGTTGCAACTCTAAACCGTGTAATTCTACCAGTTATTCGTCGTGTTATGCCAACCGTTATTGCTAACGAAATCGTTGGTGTTCAGCCGATGACTGGCCCAGTTGCACAGATTCACACACTACGTGTACGTTACGCTGATACTACCACTGACAGTGCAAGTATCTATGCTACTGGCACTACTGCTGGTGATGAAGCACTAAGCCCGTTTAAAATTGCAGTTGCATATTCTGGCTTAACCAATGGTGGCACAGCTACTACTGGTCGTGCAGCAGCTACTAGCACACTAGAAGGCGTAACCGGTAACAGAATCAACGTTCAGATCTTAAAACAGGTCGTAGAAGCTAAGACCCGTAAATTAAGCGCACGTTGGACTTTTGAAGCCGCGCAAGATGCACAAGCTATGCACGGTCTAGATATCGAAGCAGAGATCATGGCTGCGTTAGCACAAGAGATCACTGTTGAGATCGACCAAGAAATTTTAGGTTCATTACGCTCATTGGCTGCTACCGAATTCACATTCGACCAAGCTGCTGTTAGCGGTACTGCTACATTCGTTGGTGACGAACACGCTGCTTTAGCGGTTCTAATCAATCGTACAGCAAACCTAATCGCTTCACGTACACGTCGTGGCGCTGGTAACTGGGCAGTTGTAAGTCCAGCAGCTCTAACTGTACTACAAAGCGCAACAACTTCAGCATTTGCTCGTACAACTGAAGGTACTTTTGAAGCACCTACTAACACCAAGTTTGTTGGTACATTAAATGGTGCAATGCGTATCTATGTTGACAGCTATGCTAGCGATAGCCAAGCAGTTCTAGTTGGTTATAAGGGTTCGAGCGAAGCTGATGCAGCAGCGTTCTACTGCCCATATATTCCTCTAATGAGCTCTGGCGTTGTTCTAGATCCAGCAACATTTGAGCCAGTAGTTGGTTTCATGACTCGTTATGGTTATATCGAGTTAACAAACACAGCGTCATCGTTTGGTAACGCTGCTGACTACCTAGGTGAAATTGCTGTATCGAACCTATCGTTCCAGTAATCATTTCCTTGGGATGGGAAACATTAAAGGGCCGCAAGGCCCTTTTTTGTTGGGTTCAATAAATATACATGTTCTCGAGAACTTATGCGGAGCCAACCGCGTAGGCCTAGAACGCCAATTTAAGGAGAAAACAAAATGGCACGCGGTTTAAAAATTAGTCATGAAAGAAGTGATGGTACACTAGTTGATCAAGAAGTAAGTACAACGATTAGTTCAATTGGTGGCACCGGCGGACGCCCACAGTGGGTCACTGTGCAAGGTGTAAAAACTGTTAAAGTTCAATTTAATACAGATGCAGGCATTTATCACGGCAATGCGTATATTGTTGCACAAAAAGGTGCAAGACAATTCTTAGTAGCAAACGCAGTCGGTGCAATTGAAGACGCTACTCACAGTAATGCTAGTGTAACAGTTGCTACATTAACTCAAGGTGCTGATGCAGCAAATGCAGCAGTAGCAAGCGGCGCAAGTGCAATGACAGTAATTGGCTACAATACCAGTAACGTTGCATTCTATGTTAAGCGTATTTCAAACAAGTTTGTTTGGGATTTTAGCAATAACAGATATCGCTGGCGTACAAGTGATAGCGTAGCAACTACATCTTTTGCAAACGTTATTTGTCACTAATATTTGTAACAATCAAAAAAACCCGCTTCGGCGGGTTTTTTATTGGATTCTGCAAAGTTTTTGTCAGCATAAATACATTGAATAAGGATATCTAAAATGGCTGTAGTTAAAAATCTGAATTCAGATTACACCGTTACTAATAAAATTAAAAATTTTGCTAACATTACTTTAGCAACTTATACCGTTTTTATTGACGGAAATTTAGTAGTCGGCGGAAATTCTACTAATGTTTATAAAACTGAGTTAAATATTTCGGACAATATTATTTCTGTCAACAGCGGGGAAGCCGGTGCTGGTGTTACCGTAGGCACAGCCGGATTGCAAGTTGATAGGGGTTCGTCAGCCAATGTTTCCATATTATGGAATGAGAATTACGACAGATGGACTCTAACCACTGATGGGACAAATTTTGCTAACATTTCAACAAGCACCGGTACAGGCTCGATTGCTATAGTTGACGACCCTGCTCCGACTCTTGGTGGTAATTTAAACGTATTAGCTCGATCAATTTACAGTAGTAATGTATCAATTATCAAATTTGATGACAATATTGCAATTGCTACTACTTCGGTCGCACCGTCTGCAACATCTAGTTACAACACAATTTATGCAAAGACCCCAGAGTCTGGCGGGTCTGGGCTGTACAGTACAAACACTATTAACGGCGAAAGAGAAATACCAAGTACTAGAAAAGCCGTAGTTTATTCATTGGTACTTTAAGGACAAAAAATGGCAATACACAATTCAGTATTAGTAGATAGCGGACAACAAGCGGGAAATGTTTTTGCATGTGAAAACACAAACGGAGATGCGTTAACTACTATGTATTTTTGTAATAGAAGCGCAGCTAATTTACAAATAAATGTTTATGTAGTTACTAGCGGATTTATTGCTAATGCTAATAATATTACCTATAGCAATGTTACAATTACATCTGGGGACACACTAGTCATTGATTGGGAAAAACTAGTTTTTGGTACTGGCGACACAATTAGAGCAAATGCGTCAGCTGGCGATTCGATTGTAGCTACTGTTAGTACAATAGGCTTATAATAATGGCTAGATTTTTAAAAAATACTCAACTTAAAGGCGGAAGTTATTCTTTACAACTTCCACTAGGATTCAGCAGCGTTGGCCCGGATGTGCCAGTGAACGGACAAATTCGATTTAATCAGACTAACAGCAAAATTGAATTTTTTTATAGTGGACAATGGAATCAAGTTGCTAAAATAGGAACAGTGGCAATTTCTGTTGATGAGTTTACCGGTGATGCGTCTCAAACTGTGTTTACTATGAGTCAACTTGAATCAGACGCAAACAGTATTCTAGTCCAGGTCGGCGGCGTGTATCAGCAGCCAAATGTTAACTATACAGTAAACGGAACGACGTCAATTACTTTTACTAGTCCACCGCCAGCACCAGGAGTAAACCCAAATAAAATAGTTGTTGTTCATAATCTTAACAGCACTGATGCTGCATAAGGACAGACAATGGCAATTGGGCGTATATCCGGACCAATGCTGTTTAGCAACCTTGAACGCCAAGGTGTTGATCTAGCATTTGAATCAAATCTATTATATCTAGATGTTAACAATCGTCGGGTTGGTGTAATAAACACCAGTCCGCAGTATACGCTGGATAGTTCCGGTAACGTCAAACTAGCAAATATTATTATTGAAGGAAGTGCATTCTCTTCGAACAGCGGAGTGATGTATTTTGGAAGCAACGCCAATGTTAACATCAGCGGCGGAGAAAGCGGATTTTTACTGTCAACTGACGGGTTGGGTAATTTAATCTGGGCAAATGTTTCAACGTTATCGGCAAATATTGCAACGACTCTGTTAGGTAATGCAATATCGTTAGGGTCTAATAGTTCAGGCTCTTTGGTAAGCAATGCCGTTGCTTTGACAACAACTACAACAGTAACAAATGGAATAGCACAATTAAATCAAGTACTTGGTAAATTAGTTCCCCCGGCGCCACCAACTTTTCCGGGCACAAGTACTATAACAATTAGTTCTCTGTCGACGTATGTTATGGCCTTGGCTCAAGGTAGTCAAATTGATTTAACTGGTAATAGCAGAACGGTTGCAGCTGGTACTACAGTAGCAAACGTTCGTAGAACAAGTTCATATATAACGTCTAATATTAGTACAGTAGGGCCGGGGGATACTGGTACAGTTACAGCATATTTAAATGCAACAAACGTTGGATCAAAAGCATTAACAGTAGGTGTCGACAATGGTACCTACGGACATTTAGTAATTGGCAATAACATTGATTATGGTCAGTATAACGGAACAGCACAAGGATTTTGGGAAAGTTGTAATGTTTATGCAACTGGTTCTAATGTAAGTCCTGGATGGAATGAAGTATTCATTGATCATACACAAGGATCACCGTCGAATTCTCGTTGGTGGTATTACGACAATAGTAACCCAGGAACTCCGACATTTAGCTCAACAAGTATAGCTATATCGTCTAATACAGTAAGTTATTCAAGTACCGTTCCGCATTTAACTAGTTCTGCAGGTTTTACATTATCTTTTAATCTAGCCAGACTAAGTGGTGATATGTTCCCTACTTCCAATAATATGGTAACAGGTACTTCCGGTGGCGCACTAGGTGCACCTACAACTATTACATATTCAACGGCTGGCATAAGTTGGCCGTTAGCTGCGAATTTATATGTATCTTCTGGTAATATATCATTATCTACTACATCAAATGTCATATCAGGATTTGGTTCAAGCTCTATAGGACCGACGTTAAGCTGTAGTAATAGCTACAATACCGGAACACAAAATTTTTCGCCTGGGGTAACTATATTATATAAAACCGGTACAGGAAATCAAATCGAAGAAACTAGTATGACTATCGCAGCCGGTGTGGGCAGTGGATCAGGTAATCCTTATAGGATCGTTAATCCTGGTAGCACAGACACACCAACATACAGTGCAAGTGCAAGTGCATTTAATAGTACCACGAGCACATTGCAAACTTACGACGCAACAGTAGTTGCAGCAATTTTAAAGCACGATCAAACTAATTACAGCACCGGCTACCAACCGGTAGGTCCTAATTTAAGTTCAGGTCGCAGCGGTTCACAATACTATACTTTTGCTTTTGTACGTTCAGCAGTAAGTAAATTTGATATTAGATACACTGGCACAATCGCTGGATTATGGGTAGCACTTCCTGGTAGTGTAATAGACACCACGTCAACAGTAAACGGATGGCTAGACATGGGCACTGCATACGCAGGGTCAGGTGTACCCGGCGCCGGAGTCGGTGGCAACGGAAGCAATGGGTGTGCCCTGGGCGGATTAGCGGTGTTTAATTCTGCGCAGACAAACAAGAGTGTAACTTGTACTTTTGGAACGGTAAGTAGTTCTAGCACAGCAACAAATGAAATTTATGTACGAGTAAAATTAACCAGCGGGCAAACAGTGTCGGCATTATCTATACAGGCAGCAAGTAACTAATGGCTATTACAGACGCACAAAAAGTAGATTTACTATATAAGAAAATTGGTTTTGGCGTAGCTAAGACAGATACTTCTGCGTTTAAAAGTCCAAGTAACGAAGCAAACGCCAGTCCGTTATTAACTCGCGGTGATACTATATGGGTCGAAAGTGGACTAATACCTACAATTAAACCGGCAGCAAATACATCGGTGTTGCGATTATACGAACAATCCTTGTCGAGTGCGGTAGAATGTATACTAGACTCTACTGTCAGTGGAACAAATCGCACTTGGTTAACTAGTTATACTGATTGGATACCTGCAGAATTTGGTTCAAGTTATCAAGTTAAAGTATATGCAGCACCAACTGGAAATACTAGCCCCGAAACTTACGGAACTCAATTATTTGCTGATGGATCAGGTAACAGTGATGCATGGTATTTTGATTACCAGTCTGGTATATTAAATTTTGCCGACACAAATGTTCCTACAGCAGTGTCAGGAAAGAAAATTTATATCATAGGTGCTAGATATGTTGGCCTTAAAGGTGTAGGCACACTAGCAAATCTTAATATTGGTAATCTAACAGTTGATAGTATATCTATAAACAATGCATCAATACTTGGCGGATATCTGTCAAATATTGCTAACATAACCGCTACAACTGCAAATTTAGAATCTTTTTATACAGATATTTTAAATGTAACATCATCGAATCTACAAACAGGATTTATTGGTAATTTAAGTTCTGGCAATGCTGTGATCAGTGGTGGTTATATTTCGTCACTATCAAATATAACAGCAATTACTGGTAATGTTGAATCGTGGTATGTAAGTGATCTCAATGTTACTAATGCAAATTTATCAACTGCGGTTGTAACTAATTTCAGTACTGCAAATGCACTGATTACCGGTGGTGTATTATATAATGTTGATGTACAAGCAAATAATTTCAGCACTGCAAATGCACTGATTACCGGTGGTGTATTATATAATGTTGATGTACAAGCAAATAATTTCAGTACTGCAAATGCACTGATTACCGGTGGTAATTTAACTGCAAATTTAAATGGAAACATCACTGGCACATTTGCTACGTTCAGTTCGAATGTCGATAGTGAGTGGTTTGTTGGTAATGTTCAGGCAGAGTACGCTAACTTCTCTAATGAAGTGTTCTTTAACGGAAATTTAACAACAAACGCAAATCTAATAGCCAGCGGAAATATATTAACTCAGAAAATTACTAGCACTGCTGGGGATTTACATTTTAGTGCAGCCGGCGATAGTCCGAATAACATTATTAGGTTTGATAGTGTCAGTGCATTTGATATTCCTTCGGGTACCACAGCACAAAGACCGCCTAGTCCCGACTATGGATATGTCAGGTATAATACAGATCAAGGGTCTATTGAATGGTGGTCGGGGTCAGAGTGGACTCTTGGCAAGCAGTTAATTTATTCTGAAACTATAACACCAAACGGAGTTGATGATACTTACACACTGAATCAAAGTACAACAGAAAATGGTATTTTAGTTAATATCAATGGTACGATTCAACAGGCAGGATCTGGTGCATATTCAGTAGCAGGAGATCAAATCACTTTTGCCGAAGTTCCGTTAGTAACAGATATTATTGAAATCAGATATCTTGTCGGCGGTGTTGCTGCGTTATCAACAAATTTTGCAAATATTGCTAGTAATGTATCTCCAAGTGCAAATGTAACGTACAATTTGGGATCTTTAACTAACAACTGGAAAGACTTGCACCTTGGGGGTAATTTATACCTAAATGGCAATATAGAAACATCAGGTCCTACTGGAACACCATCTAATACATCTTCCCCGGCAGATTGGTTAAAAATTTACTTAAACGGCACAGAGTATTTTATTCCACTGTATCAATAACACACAAAACAACTAATCCAAATATCAGCTAAATACTCGTATTAAGTATAATACCGAGGATTCTTCAACATGGCCGTTACTAGAATTAAGAATAATCAGATCACTGATAGCACAATTACGTATCAAAAAATAGCTTCTGGTACACTAGTTGGTGGTCTGTTTAATGCAAATTTAACACTAAATTCTAATGTTAATATTGTAGGAAACTTACAAGTTTCTGGTAACACCACTACAATTAACTCAATTGATACATTAGTCAGCGATAGTTTAATCACCCTTAACAATGGCTATGTTGGCACTCCTTCGTATGACGTAGGTATATTATTCAACCGTGCCCTAGGCTCATTATCAAATTATGGTGGCGTAAATGCCGCATTAGTCTGGTCGGAGTCCGACGGAGCTTTTATTGCAGTATTAACCACCGAAACAGGAACCACAGCTGGAACTATTAACAGAGCGTTCCAAGCCAATATGATTGTTGGTAATTTAACTGTATCAAATACTGTTACTGCGCAAACAGCTACCGTTACAACATTAAATGTAACTAACACAAACGTTTCGTCGTTAACTGCTACAGGTAACATTGTAGCGGCGTCGGGCACAGCAGCATCAAATTATACAACCGGTGCTCTTGTAGTACCCGGTGGTGGTGGTGTTGGTATTACTGGTAAATTATATGTACAAGATCAAAGTACATTCTTAGGTAATATTAACGCTGGTAACATAAAGTTAAGCGGTAATATCAATGTTCCGGTCGGTGGTACGTTTAGTAACACCGGTGTGTTCTACGGAAACGCCGGGGGTATTGGTGCATTGTATGCTGGTACTACACTGTATACACAATTACCAACTACAGTTTTACAAATGACCGCTGGCGTAGATACATATGCCCAGGTTAACTTTCAAAACTATAATAACGGAGTATACGCTTCTACAGATTACGTAGCCACAGCCGATAACGGCAACGATGATTACGGATACATCAATTTAGGCATCAATAGCAGCAACTTTGCTGACCCAGGATACAGTGGCTTTTTTCCGAATGATGGTTATATAGTTTCGCATGGTGCACCTGGTACTGGTGGTAATTTATTACTATTGTCAGAATTGCCAGGATCGGCAATTAAGTTAATGGTTGGCGATTACGATGCGGCTAATGTAAAAGTAACTGTAACTAATTCTGGATTTAGAGTCAACACATCAACCGCTAGTACATCAACAACGTCCGGTGCATTGATCGTTGATGGTGGTGCTGGTATTGCTGGTAATTTATATATCGGTGGCACATTATTCAATGCAGGTGGCGCATTGGGTAGTTTTGCTGCAATCAATAATACTCCGATCGGTAACGCTACACCAAGTTCGGGCTCCTTTACTGATTTGTCGGGGGATACATTTGTTGCGGCCAATCTTAGCACAGCGAATGCAGTGATCACCGGCGGATATATACAATCGGTCACAAATATATTTGCAATTACTGGTACCCTAACAACATTAAATGCAACAGAAGGTAATGTTACAACGTTAGTCGCAACTAACTTTAGCAGCGGCAATTCATATATTAGTAGCGGTTACGCAGATAATTTCCCAATTGGTGCAAATACCGCAGCAGCAGGCAATTTCACCACTGCTAATGCAGCCAGTGTTACTTCTTATAATGCAACTATTGGTACAGTAAATAGTACCAGTGGAAATATAACCGCATTAACTAGTACAACAGTCAACGCTAGCAGTATCACAACAACTACGTTAAATTCCACTGACGGCAATATCACAACTTTAAACGTTGGCACACAAACCGTAGCTACATTAAACACAACTAGTGCAAATGCCACTACATTAGTTGCTACAAATTTTGGAAGCAGTAATGCACGTATCAGCGGTGGTTATATTGACGCCACACCGATTGGCCCAAATACCGCAAGTACTGGTAATTTTACTACTGCCAATGCCGCAGCAATTACTACGTATAATGTAGATACTACCAATTTAAATTCTACAAATGGCAACGTAACAACTTTAGTAGCAACTAATTTTGGCAGTGGTAATGCTATTATTACTGGAGGGAATGTAAATCTATATACAGGTCCCGGTTATACAACTAGTGGTTTTGTAACAGCGAATGAGATTCAAGCGATCAATGGACAAGTAACAGATTTTACTGCTTCTAATGCACAAATATATTCTGGTAATATTTCTGCTAATCTTACAAGTTTCAACGCTCAATTGAGCGGAGGTTATATTGACGGGATGCCAATTGGGGCAAACGCTGCATCAACTGGAACATTCAGCGATGTAACTATAAACGGAAACGTTGACATTACCAGTGGAACTTCGAGTACAGATCAAAATACCGGAGCACTTGTAGTAACCGGAGGTGTTGGAATATCTGGTAACTTGTTTGTTGGCGGTAATTTAACTGTACAGGGAGATTATACAAGTTTAAACGTAGCCACACTAGACGTAGAAGATTATAATATTACTGTAGCAAAAAATGCAGGTTCCCCAGGGGCAGCAAATGGTGCCGGATTAACTGTAGATGGAGCCAATGCAACTTTCACCTACGTTAGTGCTCTAGACAGTTGGCAAGTTAATAAAAACTTCTATGGTTTTGATACAACCATGGTGGGAGCAAATATTACCACTGCGAACGTACTAAATGCAACTGTTGGAAATTTAACGTTATCGTACCCGTTAACTACAATTACGATCAATTCAACATCGGCTAATTTAGTAACTCTAGTAACAACAAATTTTAGTACCGGCAATGCTCAAATCACCGGTGGTTACGCAGATAATTTCCCAATTGGTGCAAATACCGCAGCAGCAGGTAATTTCACCACTGCTAATGCAACTGTCGTTGATTCGTATACATTAAACGGCAGTGTTTTAAATGCTACTGAGGCAAATACTACTACTTTAGTTTCTGCAAACTTCAGTACTGCTAATGCTAGAGTAACCGGTGGTTATGCAGATAATTTCCCAATTGGTGCAAATATAGCAGCACCTGGTAATTTTACTGTTGCTAATGCAACTATCATTGATTCTTACACAGTCAACGGAACAACTTTAAATGCTACTTCGGGTAACATTACAACATTAACCAGTCCTACTATAAATGCTGAAACTGCAACTGTAGGTACATTTAATGGAACCTTGGCGAATATAACAACAGCAAATGTTCAAACGATAAACGCAACTTCGTCGAACTTAACCACTGTAGTAGCAAACAATTTTAGCACCGCTAATGCTCAAATTGCAGGAGGGTACATTGACAATGCTCCAATCGGAGCTAATACTAGATCAACAGGTAATTTTACTAATATTGATGCAAGTAACTCTACAAAAACAGTAATTTTAAATGCAACTGCTAATGTATATCTTGCACCTCAAGACAGTCCTGCTACAGTTACTATCAATCCGTTAAACATCGGCACAATTGATAACATGAGTATTGGCGCAACTAATGCAGCCAACGTTTATGCAAGTAATTTTAGGTCTACAACTAGTCTGTGGGCAGCAACAACTGGTCCAGTTTGGATTAGGGGCGGCACCGGTACCAGTGGCATCAACAATATTCCAATTGGTGCAGTAACGCCTAGTTCTGGTATCTTTACCACAACCGACGCACAAACAACATCAGCAACAACTTTAAATGCAACCAACGGTAACATTACTACTCTAGTAGCTACGAATTTTAGTTCAGGCAATGTAGTCGTTAGCGGAGGATATATCAGTGCATTAACTAATGCTTATATCACTACCGGCTATGTTACTAATTTTAGCACTGCTAATGCTAGAGTAACCGGGGGCTTTGCTGACAACTTCCCAATTGGCGCAAATACTGCCTCAACTGGATCATTTACTGCATTAACCGCAACAACAGGAACGATTGCCGGATTGCAAGCACAGGCAATTGGTAATGTAACACCAGGATCGGGTGTGTTTACTTCGTTGTCTGCTACTGTAAGTTTAACAGCAGCTGGTAATTTAGTATTATCAAGTGGTACTACCACTGTTTATACTGACGTAGCTGGAACTGCAAATACAACAGGGGCACTGATAATTACCGGCACTGGTGGAGCAGCAATAAATGGCAATTTATATCTTGGCCAAGGCGCTGTTATAAATGGTAATCAATCATCTCACGACACTATAATCAGAGGTGTCAATGAAAGAAGCCTTGTTTATATAGCAGCAGACAGTACGTACGATCAATTATCAGTCGGCGGAAATATAACTACCGCAAACATAGTACAAGGTGCAAAACTAGCAATTAATAGTACTGATTCGATACTATTACCAGTTGGTACTAGTGCTCAACGTCCGGGCGCCACAGGCTTCACTGACGTTGATGGTATGATACGATACAACAGTACAACAAATCAACTTGAGTATTATGGTAACGGTGAATGGAACACAACTGGTAGTACTTTCACAATTATTGCTTCAAGAACATTTAGTAATTCTAGTGGTGACATCAACGGTAATGTTGATGGATCAAATACCAATTTTATACTAGGATCAGAATCAACTACTGCTGGTACATTAGTATCAATCAACGGTGTTCTGCAAATTCCTGCCACGGCTTATTCTGTTACTGGAAACTTGGTGGTATTTACTGAAGCGCCAGCACTTGGTGATATCATTGACACCAGAGTAATTACAACAACGTCCACGGTTACCGGTGTAGCATCATTAAATGGATTTAATCAATTCTTATCAGACAACGACGCATTACATTTTTATACAGGTAATGTCTTACTTGGAACAGTTGAAAATTGGAGAATAGACACTCACGGAGATTTTTATCCAGTTACTACATCCAATATTGGATATCCCGATAATAGAGTTGATTATATCTATGCAAGTAATATTAACCTTTCTGGGACAATTACCGGCGCATCTTTAAGCAGTGGAAGTTTAGATGATACTGTCATTGGCGCAAATATTGCTCGTAATGGTCATTTTACTACATTATTTGCAGATAGTACATTTACTACTAATGCTGAACACGTTACCGATGATGTAAGAGGAAAGTATGTTGCACCAAGTGCTACTGATGCAATCTATGGTTTTGCAACATCAACATACAGAAGTGGTAAGTTCTTTGTACAGCTAAGTGACGACAACGCCGGTGAATATCAAGCTGCTGAAGTTGTTGCTGTACATAACGGAACTACCTGTAGTATAGAAGTTTATGGTGTAACATTCACTGGTGCAGCAAATCTTGCTACATTCTCTTGCAACATTGCAGGCGGAACTGCATATTTAAATGCAAGCAGTGCAGGAGCCAACTTGGCAATTAAAGTAACACCAACATTAATGAAAATTTAAGACATGAGGGAGACATGGAACTATGTCAAATAAAAATTTTGTAGTCCACAACGGATTAGAAGTAGGACCAGTTAAAATTTTTGCCGGCAACGGAGAAATTTTAACCAGTGGTAATATTACAAGTACATCCACAACGGCTATAACTACCAGCTATGTACAAAAAATAGGATTACAATTTCCTACAGCACTTGGTGCACCAACTTGGTATAAGATTGGAACATTTAGCGTCAACTCTGGATCTGGTGCCGGTGAAACAGTAGAATTTATTTTAGTAGCAGGCCAAGGTTATGCGGCTGAATCGCAAGTTAAAGACATAGTTGAAATTCGTTTCTTAAATGGTGGTTCTACAAACATCGAATCGAACTATTATAGTTTAGGATATCGGGAAGGTGTACAAGGGGTAAAAGTTAAAAGTACCAATGGATTAGGTACAGGAACATCATGGGATGTTTATTTTTATCTTGCTACAGACTTAGGAAAAGGATTTGTAGAACTAAAGCTAAGTCCAGATGCGAAATTCACATGGACTAATACTGCAGATAGTGACCCAGGCAGTGCAGCCGCTAATTTAGTTGTAGCAACCAATAAATTTGTTACCGCTTCTTCTAACGTAGTAATTAAAACTGGTAACTTATATGTTGGTGGAAATATCTTCCAACAAGGTAGCCAGGTAAGTACTACATCATCGGCGGGCTTATTAACCAAAATAGTACAGGGCAACGATAGTGTTGGTCCGTATAACCTAGGAGCAACTCCAGCTGATATTGATCAAGTTGCAGTATACTGGAATGGTATATACCAGCCAAAGAATACATATAGTATTACAGGAACAAATATAACATTCACTGAAGCTATTCCGTTAGGCAGCAATGCTGAAGTTAAAATTTTAGCCGGCGGCGGAGTTAACGCTTTAGGAACATTAGCAGATATAGATTTTACAAGTTCGCCAGGTGACGGACAATTTTTACAGTATAACGCCTCCACAGGAAAATGGAGAGCTAATTCATCTACATCTATTGTAACAGTTCAAAACACTGCACTTGTTTACGCAGTTGCATTAGGCGGTTTTTAATATAAGGATATTGAATATATGGCAAAGAAAACTTATACAAGAGGGTATATTTTTACACCAGGGACGTCTGGAAATACGCAAATTACATTACCAGAACGAGTAACACCTGAACAGGTACTTTTAATTATTCATGTACCAAGTAAAACAACATTGTACAATTTCAATGATACTACATTTAATGCAGTAACGTTTACTAATATACAAAGAAGTCTTTCGACTGCAGGTAATGTCAGCGAAGGTAATACAGCAATTAAATTTACGACCGGACAATTTTCGTCGTTAAATTATAATAATACAGGAATTCAACAAGGTTGGCGTATTACCGGTAATGGTATGCCTACAAACGGAAATACCATTGATTACACTAATGGTACAGATATCATTTATTTAGATTCGCCGGCTACGTTAACAGAAACTAATTCAGCACTGACGTTTACTGACAGAAATTATCAAACAAGAATTGGCAATATTCCAGTTGACACAAGCGCATACTCAGCAACAGATAAACTATTAATTATCACTGATAGCGAACCAGCACCGTTAGTGTCATTCCGCGATTTCTTAGTTGATCCAGTTGGTAAATTACGTGTTAGTCAGCCGCAGTCGTTGATTGACACAGACTTTGAATACGGTCCACAGCCAACTAAATGGCAAACAATGAAGTTTATTAATAACTACTTTGCCAGTTACGGTCGTAATACCGATTCGGCATTGGCGCAAACAGCTAATATTAGTACAATAACTGGTAACGGAACCGCTTATGTAACAGTTACTACATCAGCTGCACACGGGTTATCACAAAGTCAACCTATTACAGTTGTTGGAACTACAGACGAGCAAGCTAACGGGGAATTTTTAGTATCTAACGTTAATGCTACAACTTTTAGATATGTAGGAACAGGTACCGTAAGTTCAGGAAGCATTTTCCAAAATGGCGTGGCCATTTATCCGGGTGCATTCTTTACCGGAGCAAACATTGCATTTACTGCACTAAAGACTTTTGGTAACACAACAGTTGAAGTCATTACGAACAGCAATCACGGTTTAAAGATTAATAACACAATATCTGTAGTAAATTTTTCTTGGGCTAACGTTGCAGGACCGCAAACTATTGCCACAGTAGGCAATGGGAGAGCATTTACATACGAAACAGCAACCATTGGTGGGACAACTTCCTTTGCTGGAACTGCTGGAAATATCTATGTGAGACCACAAGGGTTATCATATGCTAACCCAGTGGACGGCGGTATTTTAATGACAACTAACGATACACAGCCTAACAGTAGGATCATTCGACAAAGTCGTAAGTATTTCCGTTACCAGTCTGGTAAAGGTGTACAAGTTTCTTTTGCTGTGGCATTTAATAATCCTGCACAATCTACAACAAATATTCAAAATCGTGCCGGTGTATTTGATGACCAGAATGGAGCATTTTACGAGTGGGACGGATCAATACTTTGGGCAGTTCGCAGATCGAGCACTAGACAAGTTACTGGTACAATAACAGTAACCAATGGTAGTGCAAACTTTGTTGGATCAGGAACTGCATTTACAACCGAACTTGATGAAGGTGATTTTATTGTAGTCAAAGGTAATAGTTATAAGGTAATCACAATCATAAGTGACACAAGCATTGATGTGTCACCTACATACAGAGCTGATGCTTCAATCACTACCTTAGCTGGGGTGAAAGTAAGCAAAACAGTAGATGCACGTATTCCGCATACCGGATTCAATATTGATAAAGCCGATGGCACAGGGCCTACTGGATTTAATTTAGATATTAACAAAATCCTTATGTACTACATTGATTATGCGTGGTACGGTGCAGGTACAATCCGTTTTGGCGTAAAAGATCAAGACGGTGAAATCACTTACCTACACAAGTTTGTACACGGTAATAATAAAATTGAAGCATATTTCCGTTCAGGTAACTTACCTATTAGATACGAAGTATTAAACGGCGAAACGGCACCGGATTCGGCACCAACATTGTTCCATTGGGGCACTTCGTTAATTATGGACGGTTTATTCAACGAAGACCGAGGATATACTTTTAGTGCAACCGGGCAACTTAATACTATTAATCAATTCAGTCCGTACACTATTCTTAATTTAAGATTAGCACCTACTGCCGACAGTGGTATTCCGGGTGGGTTTGGCGTAAGAGATTTATGCAACCATATGCAAGTATGGCCATTGAGTTTAGAAGTCGCCGCAACAGATGCCTGTCAGATGCAGGTAATTTTGAATGGTTCATTAAGTAGTCCGGCGCCGGTTTGGACTAATGTTGGTGGCAACAGTTTGTGTCAATTCGATGATCAAGCTACGTTAACAACTGGTGGCGAAATAGTGTGGCAAGGAATTATTCCTGCGCCACCACCAAGACAAAATGCAGTTAACTATTCAGGGTCGGCCACCTCTGGGGGATTAAACTATAGTTCTATTGTTTACGATTTAACTAAAATCAAAGAGTTAAACAATAGTTTACTTGGTGGATTTAACACATATCCCGACGGACCGGACACATTAAGTGTAGTTGTAACACCGCTGAATAATAATATTCGTGTATATGCACGAGCAGTACTGCGCTGGCAAGAAAACCAAGCATAATAAAGGAAAATAAAAATGGCATTACAAAGAATTGAAACAGCATTTGGTCCAAATCCTATTAGGTTTAATGGAAACATTCAACCTCAGGCTAATGCCAATGTTTTCCTTGGAAATACCAGCTTTCAGTTTTCGACGATTTATGCAACAACATTTAGTGGTACATCAACTTTTTCTAATGTAGCTTATTATGTAAAAGATGGTACAGTTGAAGCCACTAGTGCTAATATTTCTGGAAATTTAGTTGGATATGCAACCACTGTAACAGCAAACGTTAGTACTGGTGCTATTGTTAGTCGAGGCGGACTAGGAGTTGCAGGTGTTGCTATGGTAGGCGGCAACATTGTTGCAGCAGCAAGCACCTCTAGTGTTAGTTCCAGAACCGGCGCATTAGTTGTAGTCGGGGGAGCTGGAATTGGAGGAGCATTAATAACCGCTGGTAACATTGTTGCGGCTGCAACAACTAATTCAACTACAACTACCACAGGTGCTTTAGTTGTGTCCGGTGGCGCAGGATTTGCTGGAAATATCAATACCTCTGGCTGGATTATTCCTAGTGCCAATACCACACAAAATTTAGGAACATCTAATAGTTGGTGGGGTACATATTTTGGAGTTTCGACTCAAGCAAAATACGCTGACTTAGCAGAGAATTATCAAGCTGACGCAGCGTATGAGCCGGGTACGGTATTAGAGTTTGGCGGAGTAGCCGAAGTAACTGTTGCCGAAGATGGTACTCGGCGTGTTGCTGGTGTGGTATCTACAAATCCAGCACACCTAATGAACGGGCTACTTCGTGGACCAAATGTAGTACCAGTAGCACTACAAGGAAGAACTCCATGCCGAGTACGCGGTAAAATTAGCAAAGGTGATATGTTAGTCAGCGGAGGAAATGGATTTGCTCGTCCGGATAATAACCCCCTATTAGGGACGGTAATAGGAAAGGCTTTAGAAGATTTCAACGGCATTGAGGGTGTAATTGAAGTTGTAGTGGGCAGACTCTAACGTTGCACTCTTTTACAAAACAGCAAAGGGCACTTGGGTGCCCTTTCTTTTTCGATAAATACTAAAATATTGCAAGGTAAAAAATGGGTTTAACCAGAACTAGATTTTCGCAAGCTAATACAGCAATTGCTAAAATTCAAGATCCGATTACGGTATTGAACAGTGATTCCAGTGTAGCCAACGTCGACGTTGGATTTTTAATTAATCGCAACCAAGGTACTAAATCTAACGTTGCATTATATTGGAGCGAAACCGGATCAGAATTCGTAACGGCCGTAACTGCTAATACCGGAGTAATCGATGCAAATATAGCGATTGATTCTTATGCAAATCTAAGAGTCGGTACGGTATTTGCAAACATCGGAAGTTCAAACAATACAGCAAATATATACATAACCGGCAGCGTATTACCGTCGGCTAATATCTCATATGATTTAGGCAGTACAGATCACAGATTTAAAACACTATGGCTTAGTGGTAACACTATTGTTATGGGCAGTGAGAATCTTTCTGTTAATGAATCCGGTGAGTGGATTTTTACATCAGCTGGTAATACGGTCACTGTTGGTAGTTTAACAAACTTTCAAGGCAATGGAGCTATAGTTGGTAACTTAACTGTAACTAATACACTGACGTTATTGGGTAATACCTATACCATTACTTCTGAAGATTTAGCAGTTGTTGACTCGGTAATTGATTTACACACTCAGTCTAATCTTGCTCCTTTAACTAGCAACGATGGTCGAGACATTGGTTTAAAATTTCATTACTACGATTATCAAGATGAACACGCATTTCTTGGTAGAGCAAATGATACTGGTTACTTGGAATGGTATGACTCCGGCCGGGAAGGCGTAGGTAATGTTTTCACTGGTAACACCTACGGTACATTTAAAGCTGGCGCAGCAAGATTTGTTAATACAACACCATCTATTAGTACTACTACCGGTGCATTGAGAGTAGTAGGCGGTGTTGGTATTGGCGGCAATCTTTACATTGCTAACACCGGTGATGTTTCGGCCAATATTGGTACAATTTTTCTTACCACAAATGCATTAGATGCAAATGTCGGCGCATACCAAATTTGGTCCAATGCCAATGCTGCCGGCCAACAAACAACCATTGACTCACTATCTAGTAACTCAGCTAGTCAACAGACTGCAATTGATACTCTAGATGCAAACGTTGGCTCATATCAATTATTTGCAAACGCTAATATTAGTACACTGTCCACAGACATCGAAAATATAATTACCGGGGCAAATGCAAATGTTTCGGCTTATCTTTTAACAGCAACTGGTAATATTGCTGCGTCTAATTTTATAACTGCCGGAAACTTATATGGCAGTATTGTTCCTGGTGCAATATACAAGGATGTTTATATAGGAACAACTGCGGTTAGTTTAGCTCGCAGTTCTGACACATTAACTGTTGACAATTTTAATACTACAGGATATGCAGCCACGGCTAATTCGGCTGCATTGGCCGCTAATGCAACAAAAACTACAGTTACATCAAACATTTCTGCAGGCACAGCCTATGTGACGTTTGTGCCAGCTACGTCTGGTAACGTTGAGCAGAATATCAACACAGCCTTAACTTATGATCCAAATAATGGTAATTTGAGTGCATATGGCTTGGTGACTACCAGTGGAGTATTTTGGGCCAATGGTACAGCATGGTCAAGTGCCGGCGGTGGTGGCGGCGGAACATTTACTGCTAGTAATACTGCACCAGTAAGTCCCAATCCTAGTGATTTTTGGTATTACGTTGCCGGAGATATACTGTTCCAGTATATGGATGATGGCGACAGTGAGCAATGGGTCGATATTGGAAGTCCGTATAACACACAAACAACCACGTTAACAGATATAACATTGGCTAATGTTACTGTAAGTAGTTGGTCAAACGTAAACACAATAAGAACTAGTCTAGGTATAACCCCGACTACTATAGGTATAGCACCTCCGGTTAGCCCACAACTAGGTGATACATGGTACAACACCAATGAAGATGTTATGTATCAGTACATTAACGACGGTGTAGGCGATTGGTGGGTTGATATATCATCAGACACCTTGTCAACAGTTGGAGCAACTAATTTATTAGATACTCGTGTACAAGGTAATATTATCCCAACAGCAAATCTGACATATAGTCTTGGTAATGTTGATTATCAGTGGAAAGATTTGTATGTAAGCAGCAATACGATTTATATTGGTGGAGTTCCGGTTGGAATCAGCAATGGCAACTTATTAGTTAACAATGCACCAATTATACCTGCTGCTACTTACAGTAATGTTGAAGTAGCTGCGTACATGGCGCAGTCGTCGGGCTTTGCTACACAAACGACAGCAATGGTACTCCCTTCAGGGACAACCGCTCAACGACCGGCTACTGCCGCTAATGGTGCAATGCGATATAACACAACATTAGGTAGACTCGAAGCATACATGCCCACTGCGGGATGGTTATCAGTAATTGGAGATTCGTACACCATTGATTATCTTGTTGTTGCTGGAGGTGGTGCCGGCGGCGGACGCCATTCTGGTGGTGGCGGCGGTGGTGGTTTGGTCTATGCCCAGTCTGTTGGGCCAATTACACCAGGTGCTAATTATACAGCAACAATTGGTGGTGGAGCATCTGCAGCCACTGGAGGTGCAGCAGGTGGCACAGGTACTAATACAACTTTAGTAGGAACAGGTATTAATGTAACCGCATATGGCGGTGGCGGTGGCGGTGCATACCCTTCGCCTACATCAGGTGGTTCTGGCGGTTCTGGCGGTGGTGCCGGATCCAATACAGGAACCACCACCGGCGGTTCTGCAAGTCCTGCAGGACAAGGTTATGCCGGTGGTAACTCTGTTTATCAATCAACCGGGGATATTCGTCCTGGCGGTGGTGGTGGAGGTGCTGCTGCTGCAGGAACAACAGGAACAGATTCTCAACCTGGACATGGTGGTGCAGGATATCAGTGGGTAGATGGATATTACTATTCAGGTGGTGGCGGAGGAGGTGTTTGGAACGGATCCGTTAGTGCTGGTAATGGTGGTATTGGCGGTGGTGGCGGAGGTGCACTGGCTAATGGATCTGGATCAGCCGGAACTGGTGGTGGTTCAGCAAGAAACACAGGCAGCAGCGGAACTAAAGCAGGTGGATCCGGTGACAATACCGGAGGATCTGGTGGTGCTAATACCGGTGGAGGTGGAGGTGGTAATGGACAATCTCAATATTCGTCCTGGACGGGCAATGGTGGTGCCGGAGGATCGGGTATAGTAATTATTCGTTATGCAGGGTCACAACGTGGTACCGGGGGAACAATATCCAGTGCCGGCGGCTATACTTATCATGTATTCACTGCATTAGGAACTTATACTTCATAATAGGATAATAAATGGCATTCCCAAGTTCACCAATAAACGGGCAAACAGCGGTAGTAAACAATATTACCTATACATACAACAGTTCTACCAACAGCTGGCGTAAAACTGTTTCTGCACTGTCTAATCTTGCAGTAACAAATACCTTAACTGTAAGTAACTTAGCTATTGCTGGCAACATTATTACTACAGCGAACATACAAGGAAATTACATTGTTGGCAATGGATCACAATTGACAAATTTAAATGCAGCAAGCACAGGAAAGGCTATTGCCATGGCAATAGTATTTGGAGGATAACATGGCAGCACCTAATATAGTAAACGTAACTACCATTTACGGAAAAACACAGTATCAACAACTAACTACGTCAATGGCAAATGTAGTTACAAATGGTTCTACCAGTGGTAACGTTATTAAAGTAAATGATGTACTAGTAGCAAACTATACTACATCAAGTATACAAACTAATGTTGTTGTTGGTAGAGGCACAAGTGTTTTTTATCTTGCTGGAAACATGGCGGTGCCTGCAAACAGTACATTGGTTGTTGTAGCAAAAGACAGTTCATTATACATGGAAGAAGGCGATTATTTACAAGCAAATGCAAGTTCTGCCACAGCAGCACAAGTAAGTTGTTCATATGAGGTAATTAGTTAAAATGCCAAGAGGTAATGCCGGTTTTATAGGACCTAAAAGAACTCCTAATACATCAGCAACAGCAGCCGCTGGATTCTTTAAAATGTCTGAAGTTCAGCAATTGATAAGTGCTGGATTGTACGGTAGTGGTGATGTTGGTGCGACTATAGTTAAAAGCTTTTTAGCAACACAAAATTGGACATGTCCTCTAGGGGTTACACAAGCAGATATTTTAGCAGTAGCTGGAGGTGGCGGCGGTGGCAATACCATGGGCGGCGGTGGTGGTGCTGGTGGTGTTGTATATGCTGCAGGAACTACCGTGGTACCAGGTAATACGTACACAATTACTATTGGTGCTGGCGGCGCCGGCCCTGGCGATAGAAATACAATAGCCAGTAACGGAACTAGTACTACGTTTAGAACACAAGGCAATGTAGACATTGTAACTCCTACTATACCAGGTGGCGGTGGTGGTTCGTGGAATGCCGGCCCGGCACGACCCGGCGGCTCAGGTGGTGGTGCTTCGCAGGTCGTACCAGGTGGGTTTGGTGCCGGTATGGCAGGACAGGGAAATAACGGTGGTACTACTTCTTCCAGCCAGGCAGGCGCCGGCGGCGGCGGTGCTGGCGGAGCAGGAGGCAACGGGTCAAGCGGCGTTGGCGGTATTGGAACAAATACCTATAGTAGTCTATTGCAACAAAGTTCTGCTGGTGTTTTATACAGCGGAAGCTATTACATAGCCGGAGGCGGTGGTGGCGGTTGGGGCTCTGGCTACGGAACCAGTAACGGTGGTTCCGGTGGTGTCGGTGGTGGTGGACAAGGCGGTCAAGCTGCACCAGGAGGTAACGGAACTGCAAACTGCGGAGGCGGTGGTGGCGGTGGAGGTTATCCTGCAGATTTAGTTGGTGGTACCGGCGGCTCTGGTCTAGTTATCATTAGATATACCGTTCCAAATTTAGAAGCTTTTACCGGGTCAGGAACTTGGACTTGTCCACCCGGCGTATTTAATGTTGATGCATTAGTCGTTGCTGGTGGTGGTGCTGGCGGAAATGGATTTAATCATAGTGCATGCGGCGGTGGTGGTGGCGCCGGCGGAGTTTCTTATTCTAATGTGCCAGTCACACCCGGTGTAAGTTATCCGGTTATCGTTGGTGCCGGTGGTTCATTACCTGCATTAGGTGGCGGCGTATGGGGAGGTAACGGTGGTGCATCAAGTTTTTCTACAGTTTCTACTGTAGGCGGCGGCGGAGGTGCAACCTACCCAGACTCTGTTGGACGCAATGGTGGTTCCGGCGGAGGTGCAGGTGGTGCAGGTGGATCAACCACCGGTCGAAGTACCGGCACAACCGATCAAGGATTTGGTGGCGGTTACCATACCGGTACTGGTCAAAGTAATGGAAGTACCGGAGCAGGTGGTGGCGGTGGTGCCACTAAAGTTGGTGCTGATGGCATAAACAATGGTACTGGTGGTGCAGGCGGACATGGATTATTTTCAACCATAACCGGTGCAAACGTTGCCTATGGTGGTGGTGGTGGCGGAGGTGGATACAACACTGGCGGCATAGGTGGCACAGGCGGAGGTGGTGCTGGATACGGGGGCAATGGATCAGGAACACCAGGAACAATAAGCACTGGCGGTGGTGGCGGTGGCGCCGCAGGACAAGGATCACCAGTTAGCTATAACGGCGGCACCGGTGGTTCCGGGATAGTCGTATTAAGGTGGAGTCCTACTACTCGAATGACACCTAGCTTTGATTATTTTATCGTGGGCGGTGGTGGTGGCGGGGGAAATGACGCCGGAGGCGGTGGTGGTGCTGGCGGGTACAAAACAGAATTAAATGTAAGTACTGTATCTAATAGGTATATAATTACCATCGGCGCCGGAGGTGCAGTTCCTGCTGCGCGGACCTCTGATTCATCCAATGGGACAGATAGTTCTATTGTTGCTACTGGAGCCACTACTATCACAGCGACCGGTGGTGGCAAAGGTGGAACATTTCAGGATAGTATTAGAACAGGTGGTAACGGTGGATCAGGCGGAGGTGGTGCTGGATTACGAAGTACGTCCGGTACCGGTGCTGGTGGATCAGCAAGCCCATCTGGACAGGGAAATAATGGTGGTGCCGGTTATCATTATGCAGGATCCTGGGCGTTAGGTGGTGGAGGTGGTGGAGCTTCAGCTGCCGGAACAAGTAGTACACAATCAAATAGTAATCCAGGAACAGCAGGATCCGGCGGCGCCGGAATCGCAAATCCATTTGCTGGAAGTACCGTGGGACAACTTTCCGGCGGAACATATTATGTTGCTGGAGGAGGCGGTGGTGGTGCATATTCATCAAACACTATACTTGGCTCAGCTGGAGTAGGCGGCGGTGGAGCCGGCGCATCAGGTACCAGTGTAGGGTCACCGGGTACAGCTAATACCGGTGGAGGTGGAGGTGGAGGTGGCCATGACGGTAATGTTGGCGGAACAGGGGGTGCAGGTGTTTGTGTGATCAGATACCCAACTACATACAGACCAGCAATTATTTCTAGCGGAACACAAACTATTAGTGGTGGTTATTACTATTACACTTTTACAAGCACTGGTGCGATCCAGTTTTAAATAAGTATATAAGGAGATTAAAAAATGGCACATTTTGCTGAATTAGGTGAAAACAATACTGTATTAAGAGTTATTGTTGTTGATAATAAAGATACCATGAATACAAATGGCGTTGAAGTAGAAGAAATTGGTGCAGCATTCTGCAGAAATTTGTTAGGCGGAACTTGGAAACAAACAAGTTATAACGGAAATTTTCGTAAAAACTATGCTGGCTTTGGATTTACATACGATAGTCAACGCGATGCATTTATTCCACCAAAACCGTTCGATTCATGGACATTAAATGAAACGACTTGTCGCTGGGATGCACCTGTTGCATATCCATCAGACGGGAAGTTATATACATGGAATGAAGAGACAACCACTTGGGATTTGGCACCAGGGCAGGAATAATAAATGGGATTTCCTAGTACGCCTAGTAATGGGCAAACCGCAACAGTAAATGGTATTTTATATACCTATAGCAGTGCAAGAACTGCGTGGGTACGCACATCCACCAATGATCGTGCATTATTTACTGCATCTAATATTGCACCTACTAGTCCCACACTAGGTGACAAATGGTACTACATAGCGGGTGAAGTGGTATACGAATACATCAATGATGGCACTACAAATTATTGGGTTGATACGTCCGGAGCAATTTATAGTTCCAATATAAACACGTCGGTTAATATAGTAGGAGAAACTATTGTTGCTGGGAATATTATTCCTTCTTCTAATATCGTATACACATTAGGAAATGTAACTCATAGATGGAAGGATTTGTACCTGTCAGGTAATACCATATATCTTGGTGGTGCAACCATTACTACTAGCGGTAGTAATGTTTCTATTACTAATCCAGCAGGGGGATCGTTTAGTGTTTCTGGCTCGTCTGCTGGAAATGCAACCGCAACATTCGGCAATGTTTATAGCTCGGCATTTTATTTTGCAAACGGCACACCATTTGCATCTAGTTCGTATAGTAATGTTGAAGTGGCAGCATATTTAACAAAAGGTAATGCAGTTGTTGGGACAAGTTTTTGGACTATTCCTGTTGGTACTACTGCTGAAAGACCAGCATCTGCACCATATGGTGCAACAAGATTTAATTCACAAACCGGATGGTTAGAAGTATATGCTAATGGAGCATGGGGAAATGCAGGAGTCAATCTTGGGTTAGGTGCAAGTGCTACAAGTGCAGCAGCATCGGCAATCGCAATTAAAAATGCAACAGGAACAACTACAGACGGGTGGTATTGGATTAACTTACCAACCGTCGGAGCAACAAGAGTTTATTGTGATATGAATACAAACGGCGGCGGGTGGATGCTTGCTGCAAAAGTATATAGTAACAATACACAGTTCAACGGATACGACAGTGCCGATTGGACATCTACTACTATATTCAATGAAACGCAAGAACCTACTTATGGAGGGCATATAAAAACAAATGTATTTGTATATTATGCACAGACAGCAGTGAGAATGTGTGCCGGATCTGTTAGTAATAATTTATACGAAACTGGTTGGAGTTCGTATGGTTCTTTAAAAGACATTTTTTCCAGTGGCACGAATAGAGCATCACAAAATTCTCGTGCAACATGGATAACTTGGAATCAAGCAGGAGGAATAAATTATTCATTTGGATCGCAACCAAATTGTAATGCAGCAGGAGCTAATCAAAATTACAGTTATAAAGTCAGACTCGGTGTGAGCATGAATAATGAAGGGGACTGTAGCTCAAATGATAGTTTTCTTGGATTCGGTGGTACGGGAAGTAGTCCAGGCAGCTATGGTTTTGGGTCAAGCGATTGGAATAGTGGAAGTTATTTAAATAGCGGTTATCAAATTGGGTACATATGGGTAAAATAACATGACAGAACGAGTAAGTTATCCTGTTGACTTTTCTAAAGTTACTGTAGAAGCAACACAGGAAGAAGAACAATATGATGTAAATATTGAAGAAAGAGTTCTTCGGGGTGAAGTTCATCCTCGATTTATTCGATGGTTTAATGAAGATTCAAACAATCCTGAACCAGTAAGTAACGGAAGTATTAGTAAAATTCGCTATAGAACTTGTAAGCTGTGCCCACAATTTGATCCAAATTTAAAATTATGTGAGAAATGTGGTTGTTTTATGCCCATCAAAGTTCAATTTAAAATTTTTAATTGCCCAATGGGTAAATGGGAAGAATAATAAATGTCATTTCCAATAAGCCCAACAAACGGTCAAGAAACTACAATAAATGGTATTACCTACGTTTACAGTAGTACAAATGCCGCATGGACACGTAAACCAAGACAGTTATACACAGCCGGAGTAAACCCACCAGCCAATCCCGCAGCCGGAGATCAGTGGTATGATACCAGCGAAGACATTCTTTATCAATATACCAGTGATGGCACAGCATATTTTTGGCTAGATATACGTTCTGGAATCTTTGGCGGCAATGCAGGTAATACATTAATAGGTGACACCACTATATCTGGAAACTTAATACCAACTGCAAATATAACTTATGATTTAGGAAGTAATACTAATCGATTCAGAGATATATGGTTAAGTGGCAATACAATCAGACTTGGTGGGGCTAACATTAGTACAGATGGTGCAAATGTAACTATTACAAATCCACAAGGAGGCAGTTTTAGTGTTGCAGGTTCTACTGCCGGTGGGGCTAATGTAAGTTTTGGTAATATATTTGGAAGTTATTATTTTTCAAATGGAGCAGCATTTACTAGTTCAAGTTTTGGTAATACCGAAGTTGCTGCTTATTTGAAAAGCACCGGGGGGTTAACATCTACAACTGATGCTATTATATTACCATCAGGAAATACAGCACAAAGACCAACTGCTGCAAACGGAATGGTAAGATATAATTCAACAATTAGTGGTGGAAGCCTAGAAGCATATCTTGGTGGTACTTGGGTAACTGTGGCCTCTGGAAATTATAATATTGATATTTTAGCCATTGGTGGTGGCGGTGGTGGTGGCGGATCCGACGGCCCAGCAGGCGCTGGTGGAGGCTCGGGGGGCGCAGCCTCAGGCACATTAAACATCGTACCAGGATCGAGCTTATCAATTGGTATTGGTGGCGGAGGTGGAGCCGGAGCTAGTAGTGTTGCCGGCACTGGCGGAGGCACTGGCGGAACTAATGGGGGCGGAACAGGCGGTAATGCCGGAGGTGGCGGAGCATCTGGCGGCGGCGGCGGCGGAGGCGGCTGGTCCGGCGTTTATACTGGCGGAACCTACTATATAGTTGCAGGCGGCGGCGCCGGCGGCGGTGGATCAAACGAAGGATCAGCAAACGACGTCAATTCTCCAGGTGGTGGCTCTCAACCCAATGGAGCAAATGGAACATCTCTCAATGGTGCATCAGGTGCAGCATATGGAGGCGATGGTGGTGGCGGTGGTGGTGGTGGCGGCGGCTACTACGGTGGAGCCGGCCAAACGAATCTAGGTGGCGGTCAAGCGTCCGGGGGCGGAAACTACGCAAGCGGAGTTGGCGTTACTAACGGAGCAACTACAACAGGAAATCAGGGTTTAAGTGCCGGCGGTGGCGCTACAGGCGGCGCGAATGTAAGTGTGTCATTTACAGGCTACAACAATGATAAAGGAGGCGGTGGAGGTGGCTCCACTAATGGTTACAACGGTGTTGTAATTATCAGATACTCAGGTTCTGTACAAAGAGGAACTGGTGGCACTGTTACTACAGGATCTGGATATGTATATCATACTTTTTCAACTCCTGGAACTTCTACGTTTACTGCTTAAGGGATAAAAAATGTCAGGGCTAGCCGAAATTTATAATGCAAATCAAAAAACCTTTGAAACAGGCACAGTGGTTATCTTCGGTGGCAGAGAAGAAATTACAACAACAAATATATCTCATTGGTATGGTGTTGCTGGAGTTGTAACCGAAAACCCAGAACTTCTACTGAACAAAGAAGCAGAAGGAGTTATAGTTGCAGTGCAAGGAAAAGTAAAATGTAAGGTAAAAGGACCAATTGGTAAGGGACAGTGTCTGGTGACCAGTAATATTTTTGGTGTTGCAGAAGGATTAAACAAAGACTTATTTGTTCCTGGGTGCATTTTAGGTAAAAGTTTAGGTATGATATCTGATGATTCAATTCAGCTGATTGATATATTTGTTGGAAAATCATAATAATAGGAACGAAAATGGCATTTCCAAGTTCACCGACTAACGGACAAACAACAACAGTAAACGGGATTACTTACGTTTACAATTCTTCTAGAAATACTTGGAAGCGTCAAACTCTTGTTGATTTACAACTATCAGGTAATGTTACTGCTGGATACTTTCTAGGTAATGGTGCTCTACTAACTGGCATAGTAGCCAGCGGTGGAGGAACCTACAGCAATGTCGAAATGACTGCAAATCTGACTACAGGTTTCTACGGAAATATTTTACCTTCCGCAAATTTAACATATAATTTAGGATCAACTACTGCTTGGTGGAATACTTTTTATGGAGTATCAACACAGGCCAAATACGCTGACTTGGCAGAAAACTATCAAGCTGATGCAGAATACGCTCCGGGTACCGTGTTAATATTTGGCGGAGATTTTGAAGTAACTACAACCAATATTACACATAATACAGCCGTGGCCGGAGTGGTTTCTACAAACCCGGCTTATCTAATGAATGCTGCAACAGGAAATGTTAGTGTGGCGTTAACCGGTCGTGTTCCGTGTCGTGTACGTGGTCCAGTTAATAAAGGAACAGTATTAGTAACTAGTGACATCTTGGGTGTAGCTGAAGCAATAAATAGTAGCATGTTTAGACCTGGATGTGTATTAGGTAAAAGTTTAGAAGAGATCACTGACAATAGTGTACAGACAATTGAGGTTGTCGTTGGAAGATTTTAATGCAAAAAATTAATAAAATTTTTAGATCCACTTATGTTGGGGAAGAAATTCGAAGCACCGGCCTATATATTAATTCAGAATGGGTTTATCAAAAAGAATTCTTAGCAAAGCCTTTTGAAATAACAACATCAAATAATAGTGCAATTGTAGTAGGCAATGGAATCTCTCGTAATGGATTTGATTTATCGTTAATTATGCCATGGAGAGAAGTTACACCGTGGGGCGAGCGAACAAATTGGAATCCCAGTAAGCGAGATAAGAAGTTTAATACCTACGGATGTAATGCTATACACAGACATTACAATCCAGAATTTTTAATAGTCACTGGCAATGAAATCATTAATGAAGTAGTTAACGACGACTACTGTGATGCCAATGTAGTATACGCTTCAAAGTTTCATTTAATGGCAAATCCGGGAAAGTTTTTGTACATACCACAAGACCCGCAGTGGAATGCCGGCGCACTAGCAGCATACATGGCAGCATTTGACGGATTTAATAAAATCTTTATGTTAGGATTCGACGGAATCGATTCGAATAATACATACAATGTTTATGCAGGTACCAATGGGTACCCTTCTGCTAATACAACAATGAACGAAGATTATTGGGTTAAAAGTCTGCTAGATGTTATGCAAACTTACCCAGATACCGAGTTCATTAGAGTAGCTCCGTCTGCTAAATTCAGAACTCCTGAGTTGTGGAAATATTGTTTAAATTTTAGAACTATAGATTTTAGACGATTTGCTCTTGAAGCTGATTTATAAGTTGCTCGGCTATTTTTATTTTTGAAACAACACTTTTAAAACTAAAAGTCCGCCATACTCCGGGGTGCAAAGGTTTAGGATAATCGTCTATACCAGTCCATGCATACCCGCGATGCTCGTTGTTTAATACAGGTATAAATTCGTTATCAACAATAATCAAATAAGTGTGATATTCAAAGTTATTGTTTTTACTGGTAAATTTTTCTAAAGGGATAATTTTACTATAAACAATATTGCCTATTTCTTCGTCTATCTCTCTATGTAAGGCTTGCGCAGGTGATTCGCCTGCTTCTACAGTGCCTCCTACTAATCCCCAGTGCCCGGCATGCTTTTTTTGATTTCTTAGTAAGAACAGATATCTATTTGTTGATTTACTTAAAATTAAAGCCCCGCAGCCTATATGACTAAGCTCCAATCTCCACCTCTATATAAACCTTCGACACTTTTTGTCCATGTATTCCCGGACCACTTATATTGTATGTTTGTATTAGTATTAACAAGATATTCTACAGTTTCAACAGTTGAGTGATCAAATACAACCCTCCAATTGGTTCCATTGTACTCAATTATATCATTTGTTTGTGCAACTAGATCGCCCCATATTTGACTGCCAGCGATATTAGTATAAGAACCAATGTCGTTAGTTAACAAGTATCTTGTTCCTGTAGTAGGAGTTAATAAGGCACTATCAACATCAACATTAATTGGATTGATGATGGCATCGACTGGTTCGAGGGTATTAACAGGCATTGTGTCTTCTATAGGATCGTACAATAAAATAGTAGGATCAGTGGGGTGATAAGTTACCAAGCCGATTAATTCAGTTCCTCCGGGCAGCATTAATCTGATTTCACTTTGCCCTGTGACTAAAGTTCCGTATATTTCAATTACCGATTTCCAAATATTTGGGGGCAACGTTTGTATTAAAGTTCCAGTGTCGTCTGCAATTTCGTGTTGTTTCAGTAATTGTAACTGATTGCCACTGAAATATACATTATAGTTGACTGGTGAAACAGTAACTCTTCCGATTAAATTAGTTAATACAGTTGAATCAGAAAACTTACCTTGCTCGTCGTATATATTATTAATGATTTTTTGTATTACACCTAATTTTTTGACTTTAGCAGGACTACTGATCCAAATTGGCATTTCAAAAGTTAATGTAGCAATATCGATTGATTCATCGGCTCCTACAGGTACAACACGCGATGACCAGTTGACATCGTTTAGCTGTATGTAACTCAGACTAGTCCAATCGATATAATTATCAGTACTTTGTATTTCTAATGCCGGATTAAACAGTGTGGCTAATTGTTCTATAATCTGCATCTTTTGTTCGGTATTACTAGACCATATATCAAGCTTGACTGTTAATTTATAAGGAACAGGCATTAATCGTTCTATAGTATAAGCATCTCCTTGCTGACTACTATATAATCCAGTGTCTGGATCATATTGTCGTTCGCGAAGATTCATTTTACTAACAAAAAACGGGTCCTGTACTCTATTTTGTTCATAAGTGAGAGCACTAATATAAACGCTCATCGCCGGCACAGCATTTAGTATATTTTCGCTGTTGCCTCGTAAAATTGTTTGCGCTTGCCTACTAGCATCACCGTACTGAACCGGTATCCTTTGTAAAGTTCTATCCCCGTTACGGTCAGATCCAAATTCAACTTGGAAGTTGCTAACCGCTCGAATAAACTGTAATAAGAATCGACGTATTTGGCCGTCATAAAAAAATTGTTGTGCCATTAGTTATCTGCTTTAGGTCTAAGTGCCTGACTGAGGCTTTGTCTGACTGTTACGTTACCGGAGTTGTTAATGTAAGTGTCAGTATCGTTAACAAAGTTACTACGTAAAGTATTGTTATTGTCTCCCGGGGTCAATGAAGTTCTAACATTATCTTCAATCTTTACCCAACGACGACCGTCGTATCTAAACAGCCTATTAGGTAAGTAATCTGTTCTTAGGGCATAATCACCAATTAACGGACTTGTTGGGAAAGAAATTCCAATAGCAACAGGCAATCCGTTTGGTGTGTTACCGGTACCGGTAAGGTAACCATGCACAGTATCGTCGGGCGTCATTGTTGCTTGGTCAACAGTGATGTTTCCAGAGTCAACAGTGATGTTGCCATTATCTCCACTAATTCCACTAGGGTTCCCTGCATATAATGTTGGGTCTAATGGTTTAATGTATAAATGGCTTATGTCGTATCCTGAGTAAGGAACATTAGATTCTGCTTCTTGTATTATCGCATCGTTAATTTCTTGATATTTGTTAATAATACTACTTACACTTCCTAGTGTAACATTACCAGTACCGGATCCAATGATTTCTTCGTCGACTTTAATTTGATTTAAAATATCTTTATATTCTTGACTATCGGTTAACGGATTAATTTTACAACGCCATAAATGTGGCCACCAAGTTGCACTAAACCCTTCGGCAGCATTGTTGCAATCGCTAATTACATAAAATCGTTTAAGAGCCACCGGCAAACTGTCGTCAATCGGATTATAATCTTTAAGATGTACTAACTCAATTACATCGCCGTTCATTAACTTACGACCCAAGGTTTCTACCATGTCGTTAATATGAAAAACAATAAACAGTGTGCCTGTTTGCAAAAACATCCCAAATTGACTTAGGTCAAATGTAACATCTTGAACTTGGTAGATACCACGCATAGTGTACACGCTGGTGTCATATTTTCTATCTCTATTTTCTAGAAAAAATAGATCTTGAATATTCTGCGCACTTTGATTCATGTAGCTTGGTTTCGTAGCGTCTGTATAAAACTTAATCGTAGTATTAGCAGAAATAGCACTAGTGGTGTTACTGCTTAATGTAACAGTATTAGCAGTTTTTGCTACAACAGTAGTACCAGCCGAAACACTATTTGCAGTAACAAACATTCCAAGATTGATGTCTGCTGTATTTGAAATAGAAATAGTTGGCCCAACAGTACCTTGTGTAGTGCTGGTAGTTTTCACCAAATTTTGCTCAGTTGTACCTAGGTATTTGTGAACCAAAATTCCGGTTCCGCCTATAGTAAACATTTCGCTCATGCGGCGATCTAGAAACTTATAATCGTTGCTATGTTTTCCTTCTTTCCAAAGCGATAGTCTAGGCACTTGTTAAATCCTTAATATCTAGTATTTAGTTGACGTTAAATACCAAAAGTAGTATAATCCGGGCATGGACTATGAGTTTAATTCAATGAACGATTGGTGGCGAGTAGAAGGGCAACTACGCCGTCAAATATGTACTATTTGCGATTTTAGCAACAAAAAACAGTTAAAGAAAATGTTGCAAAATTTACAACATTCTATAGACGAATTAAGCCGTTGCGAAATAACGCTACGCAGGACTCACAACAGCCACGACTATCTTGCACAATTGCAAACAGTCAGGGAAGAAATAGTGCATTTATTGCAACATATAACTTTTGCAACCTTGATTGACACAAAACCCGAATGATAGTATAATACAATTTTTGCAAGGAGCGAACATGGCTACAGCACAAAGCGTTAAAGCACCTAAAAAAGCACCCAAGAAAACTCGCGATCCACTGTTTACTGATGAAAAGTACACCGGTGGTGAACCCGTTTGGGATACTGAACGTGCTGCTGCAATGACGCAAGAAGAATTTGACCACTTTCTGCGTAAAAGTTTCTTTTATTACAATTACTTCTATACCCAAAAGGACTTGAAGAAGTATGTTGTAAACTGGATGAAGGACAAGTATAGCAAAGCAGAAGTTAGTAAATTTATTCGCAGTGGTGACCGCTCGGTACCAATGACGGTATGTAGTCTTATTAAAGCACATACACAGGGCATGCCACTTCGCGAAAAAGAACTCGGTTATGTGAAAGATCGGATTTACGAGGTACTTAATTCCGATGATGTACCTGATGAAGTTGTTGTTGCCGAAGAAAAAACAGTTGCACCAGCAGCCGTTAAAACTATCCAGGACCGTCTTAACGAAAAAACAAGCGAGCATCTTGCACACTTCGAGGGCTTGTATGACGAAGTAGTAGCAGGCGGCACAGTTGATCCTCGAGCATTTGAATATCTGACTGCTAACTCCGTTCCTCAAAGTCAGATTAAAAAGTTTGAAGAACTGTTCTCTGCTCGCAAAGCCGAACTTGGTGCAGCACAGGCGAAGATGTTTGAGGATTTTGTAGAAGCATACAAACACTACAAAGCCGCAGACTTTAAACGTCACTATGAATTCCTAGATGCTATACTGGATGCACTGGAACAGTATCGCGGTGTTAAGAAAGCAACCAAGAAGGCCCGTGTTAAACGTGCGCCTAACAAAGAAAAATTGGTCAGTAAGCTCAAGTACATGAAGGAAGAAAAGACGCTGAAGCTGGTGTCTGTCAATCCAGTGGACATCATTGGTGCGCAAGAGCTATGGTGCTACAATACCAAAACTCGCAAGCTCTACAAGTATGTTGCAGATAGTGTACTTGGTCCATTGGGTATCAAAGGTACAAGCCTAACTGGATTTAACACTACAACGTCCGTGGGCAAAACTCTGCGTAAACCCGAGGAAAAGCTCAAAGAGTTTGCAAAAGCAAGCAAGGTGCAGCTACGCAAGTTTTTGGACGAAATTAAAGCAACTGAAACAGTGGGTAACGGACGTATTAACGCAGATATGGTCCTGCTCCGAATCAACTAAGTCGGTGGTGTCCTGGTAAATACACTATCAGGACACCTAAATGGCTACAGCAGATACAACAAACTTTTACGCTAACGGCGTAATGATTACAGATAGCCTGTGGAACGCTAACACAGGAACGGGCACAGGGCATATTGCATATGATCCCAATGAGGATTTAGGTACTATCTCTGCACCCGAATTAGAAGCAGTAACTCTAAAGCGAAAAGAAATTACTGACTATATTCGCTTACGTTTAGCCGATGGTCTAGTAGATGTTGAACTAGACAAAGAGCATTACGAACTAGCTATTAAACAGGCCTTGCTCAAGTATCGTCAACGTGCTGCAAACAGCCAAGAAGAATCATACGCATTTCTAAAATTAAAACCCGAAACACAAGAATACATACTGCCTAACGAAGTTATGGAAGTACGAGCAGCATACCGCCGCGGCATTGGATCTGTTACAGGTACAACAGCGAGTCAATTTGAACCGTTTAGCTCAGGATACTTAAACACTTATATGTTAGTAGCAGGGCGTGTGGGGGGCCTATTAAGTTATGAATTGTTTGTTGATTATCAAAAAACATCAATGCGTATGTTTGGTGGATATTTAAATTATACATTTAATAAAACTACAAAAAAACTAACATTAATTAGAAAAATACCTTTCGCTGGAGCAAATCAGCAAGAAAGAGAAATGGAAGATGTACTGTTACATCTTTATAATTATAAGCCGGATAGTATGTTACTAAACGATTTCCAAGCATTTCCGTGGATACAAGATTATGCTTACAGTTTTGCCAAACGTATTCTAGGCGAAGCTCGTGAAAAATTTGCCAGTATTGCAGGACCACAAGGCGGTACACAGTTAAACGGAGCAAGTTTAAAGGCCGAAGCAGTTACAGAAATGCAAGAGCTTGAGCAACAGCTAAAAGACTATGTAGATGGATCACAGCCGTTAACATGGGTAATTGGATAATGAAAATCAAAGATATTATTAGCGAAGCATCTAAAGGAAAAATACCCAAGAGGGTGCATCAAGCCACTCGCGGGCTTAATAAATTTACCGACGGTGATCACTGGAACAGTGATTATACTTTATATAGATTAGGACTAGCACTTGCGTCAACTGACGGAAAAACTGAACCAGACGTTGATAAAGAATCTTGGGTAGGCAAATGGAAAGTTACAGCACCATATAGTCAAGAAGAGCAAGATATGTTAAAAATAGCCTATAAAGCAGTCAATGCAGAATATGAGGATATGAATAATGGAGATCTTAGAAGTCAAGAAGGCCCTACGATCAATAAATCAAGTCCTATTGCAAAACCCAAAAAGAACAAATACGGAGTTTGACTTTTAACAACAGATAAACTAAAATGCTCCTAGGGGGCATTTTTTATGATCATAGGAATTACAGGTTTTATAGGTTCGGGCAAAGATACTGTAGCTAACTATTTGGTAGCTAAACACGGTTTTGTCAGAGATAGTTTTGCCGGAACACTTAAAGATGCAGTAGCACAGGTGTTCGGGTGGGATAGAGAATTATTAGAAGGCTTAACACCCGAAGCCCGTGAGTGGCGTGAACAAGTAGACCCATGGTGGGCAAAGCGTTTAGATATGCCCAGCTTAACGCCAAGGTATATGCTACAACTTTGGGGTACCGAAGTTTGCCGTAGAGGATTCCATGATGATATTTGGATTGCTAGTTTAGAAAATAGACTGCGCAAGACTACAGAAGACATTGTTATTAGTGATGTTAGATTCCCTAATGAGATTGCTGCTATACGGCGGCTAGGTGGTACTTGTGTATGGGTAAAACGTGGTCCGTTGCCTGAATGGTACGACTGTGCTCTAACAGAAAATACTACACACGAGGATCGGCAATGGCTTCTAGAAGATGCAGGACAATTAATGCCCCAAAGATATCCTCGAGTACATCAAAGTGAGTGGGCCTGGATTGGTCAAACGTTCAATTTTGAAATAGAAAATAACGGAACAGTTGAACAATTATACGAGCAAGTTAATAATCTGCTACTAAGTCTGCAGGCTTCCAACTAAGTTTAGCCTCTTGAACGGCAGCTTGACAATTTAAACAAACAGTTTTCAAGTTAGCCCAATTGGAATTTTTTAAATTCCCATCTATATAGTAAACACGCATTTGTGTTTTTATATTTGATGCAATAAATCCACAACGATCGCACTTTTGTTTTTTCTTGTATCCTGCGCGGACCCACGACGGCGGGATTGGCCTTTGCTGTTTACTTTTTCTTATGCAGCCTGCACATGCGCTGCGGTAATGTATTTTATTGTCAAATTTGTAGTTAATTGCAGCAGGATTCTCGTTGCAAACATTACATAATGGTCTATTCATGTAAGTATTTAACTCAGACCTTTCAAAGGCACCACATTACAACCCAAAATAGCATCCTTTTAATAAATATTAGAAACTGTTTTATTAAAAGGACATTAACATGGCACTAGTATCTCCAGGATTACAAATTTCAGTAACTGACGAAAGTCAATACGTACCCGGCGCAGTTGGAACTGTGCCATTGATTATCATGGCTACTGCTCAAGATAAACTCCCACCATCAGGATCGGGATCTGCAGCAGACACTACCGAAGCGCGAGCAGGCAAGCTTTTAGCTTATAGCAGCCAACGAGAGTTAATTACAGCAATGGGATATCCAACCTTTCAACAGAGTGCAGCTGGTACTCCGTTGCACGGTGATGAAAGAAACGAATACGGTCTACTAGCAGCATACAGTGCATTAGGCCAGGTAAACAGAATTTATGCAATTCGCGCTGATATTGATCTAGATGCACTTGAAGGAACAAGTGTACGACCAGTTGGTACAGTTGAGGATAGTACATATTGGTTAGATTTAGTTCAATCCACTTGGGGAATTAATGAGTGGGATCTAACTACAAACAAGTTTACATTAAAATCTCCGTTATTAGTAACTGATGAGGCAGATATTGATGACAGCAGTACATATAACGTACCGTTAACTAGTATTGGTAAAATTGGCGATTACGCAGTAGTAATTCCTGCTAATACTACAAATTCATCTGCATTGATTGCATATAAGAATTTAAGTAACGTATGGGTGAGAGTTGGTACAGACGCATGGAAAAATAGTGTACCTACTATTATTTGTTCACCTACAACAGCAGTAACAAATGATTCAGCGGCGTGGTTACCTGCGTCAACACCGGCTGCACAACTAACAATTAACACTCAGGCAGTAACTATCGGAAGCACAAGTGCGTCAGTCTCGTTACAAGATGTTGCAGACGCAATTGATGGATGTACTACTGGTATCACCGCGGCTGTAGTAAATCACAAGATTTATATCTACGCAGACAGTACCGCAGCAAGTAACGGTTCAACTGCTGATGGGAAAATTGCTATTAGTTCAACCGGTGGCGGTACTCCATTAGCAGCACAGTATTTAAATACCACCGCTGGTACATATAATGGTCCGGCCGTAGTGTACGGAAATTTTGCTCAAATTCCAAGTTGGAGAGCATCTGACACTCCGGGCACACGCCCAACTGGTTCTATCTTCTTAAAGACCGGTGCAACAGGTAGCGGCGCTGACATTGTAATGAAGAAATATAGTTCAACACTAGGAACTTGGGCAACTCAAGCAGTTACATATCATGTTGGTACCAACGCTGCACTTTATGCCCTAGACCCAGCAGCCGGCGGCAACGGAATTGCAGCAGGAACACTATGGGCATTACAGGATCCGTTAGAAAATGGCACCGCGGGCTATAGAATACTATCACGTCGTGTAGCAGGACAGACATCTGTCACTGGAAATACCCCATCAGGGTTTACATCAACCGATGTAATAACCATTGGTGTAACTTCAATAGGAACTTCAACCATTACGTCGTATGAATCTATTGCACTAACAGGCGTATCGACTACAGCACAATTTGTAGCTAAAATTTTAGCACAAAATATACCAGAACTTAATGTAACCATTACATCGGCTGGTAAAATAACGTTCACTCACATTTACGGTGGCGATATTTACTTAACTGATGTAACAGGAACACCAACTGCAGATGCAGGATTTGTTGATGGTGTAACTGGCGTTATCGAAGGTAATAATGGAGTTGTTTTATTAACCAACTGGGAATATTTAGACCCGTTTACAGTAAGTGCAACAGAACCGTACCAGCCTCCAGCTGATGGCACATTGTGGTATTACAGCGATCCTACAGTAGTTGATATTTTAATTAACGAAACAGATGGCTGGCGCGGATATAAGAGCTCGTCATACGGTGTCTCTGATACTGATGCACGAGGCTATGTAATGCAAGATACTGACCCATCTGGTGTTATTGTGAGTGCTAGTCAGCCAACAAAACAAAGCGACGGTGTGACTAATGTTGTAGCCGGAGATCTGTGGTTAGATACTGGCGACTTAGAAAATTATCCAGCTTTATATCGCTATAACGGATCTTCATGGGACGCAATTGATAATACAGATCAGGTAAGTCAAAACGGTATCGTGTTTGCAGATGCACGTTGGGATGTTGATGGAACAACAGATGTTATTACTGGTGCGCTGCCTGGTATAAGTGAATTAATAGAAAGCGATTATGTTGATCTAGACGCACCAAATCCTGCGTTATATCCTCGAGGAATTTTATTGTTCAACACTCGCCGAAGTGGATACAATGTCAAGCGTTTTGTAAGCAATAAATTTAACGCAACTGACTACCCTGATGATACTTTACCAACAATTAAGGACACTTGGCAGACTGCTAGTGGTCTTAAAGACAACGGAAGTCCATATATGGGACGTCAAGCGCAACGACGTATGGTTACTGCCGCAATGCAAGCAGCAGTCGCCTCCAATACAGAGATTCGTGAAGAACAGTATGCATTTAACTTAATCTGTGCACCTGGATATCCTGAACTAATCGACGAAATGGTAACTTTAAATAACGATCGTGCAAATACTGCATTTATTATTGGTGATACACCAATGCGATTGGCTCCTACTGCAACTGAAATTATCAATTGGAGTAACAACTCCGATGGTAACGGATTAGCTACAGCAGATCCATACTTAGCGGTGTATTATCCTTGCGGTAAATCAACAGACTTACAGGGCAATGACGTAGTAGTACCTGCAAGTCATATGGCACTACGCACAATGATTCACAACGATAATGTAGCTTATCAATGGTTCGCTCCAGCTGGAACACGTAGAGGATTGGTTGATAACGCAACATCAATTGGATATATTGATTCAACCACTGGCGAATTTACGTTCAATAATATTCGTGCTGGTTTAAGAGATACATTGTATGAAAACAAGATTAACCCTATTACAAATCTTCCTGGAGTTGGGCTAGTAGTTTGGGGACAAAAAACTCGTAATGCTACTGCTAGCAGTCTAGATCGTATTAATGTAGCTAGACTAGTAAATTACATGAGAACTATTTTAGCTAGTGTTGGTAACGGTTTCTTATTTGAACCAAATGATAAAATTACTAGAGATCAGATCAAGAATATTATCGAAGGAGCGATTAACGATTTAGTTGCAAAACGTGGTATTTACGATTATCTGGTTGTTTGTGATGACACAAACAACACACCAACTCGTATTGCTAGAAATGAATTGTATGTAGATATTGCTATTGAACCGATGAAGGATGTTGAATTTATTTACATTCCGATTCGTTTAAAAAACCCAGGTGATATAGCAGCAGGTATTTAATAAAGGGGGAGAAATCCCCCCTAAAAATTTTTAAAAAAAATTGATAAATACCATAACAGGAGAACTTAAATGGCAATAGCCTCATTAAACAGATTTACAGTACCTTTAGCAACTAATCAGAGTGCTAGCACCCAAGGTTTGTTAATGCCAAAAATGAAATATCGTTTTCGTGCGATATTTGAAAATTTCGGAGTGAGCTCAGAGAAAGTAGAATTAACAAAACAAGTAAGCGATATTAATCGTCCTAATTTAAATTTCAATCCTTTTACGATTGATGTTTATAATAGTAAAGTAAACCTAATCGGAAAACCAAGTTGGGAACCTGTTACTGTTAATTTACGTGATGATGCTGGCGGAAATGTTTCTAAATTAGTTGGTGAACAGATTCAGAAGCAATTTGATTTCGCAGAACAAGCATCAGCAAGCTCGGGCATTGATTATAAATTTGTATTAAAATTTGAAATGCTTGATGGTGGTAATGGTGCAAATCAACCTAATGTATTAGAAACTTGGGAACTTTACGGGGCTTTTGTTAGCCAAGTAAACTACGGTGAAATGAATTACGGGTCAAACGAACCTGCAATGATTTCCTTAACTGTTACTTACGATAATGCTGTACAAACACCAGATCAAACCGGTATAGGAACAGCAGTAGGAAGAAGTTTAGGCACATTAATCACTGGCGTTACTGGATAATTTTCCTAAATGAAGAATTAAAAATACCTGGTTACCCAGGTATTTTTTTTGGATAAATATTTCTAACTATGGCAAGTATTTTTAATAGCTTTTTAAAGCAAGTAGCAACAGGCGATCAAGTCAAAGATTGGAAACACGCCACACGATTATTTGTTGATAACAATTATTCGTTAAGTCCGAAACAAAGCTGGCTGTTTCATGTTTTTGTAGATATTAATCCAGAAGTATCTCGAATTAAAGATACTAACGCATTGCGTGAACACGGGATGCTAGTTAAGACAGCTGAGTTGCCAAGATTTAATATAGATTCAAAAACATACAACAGTTATAATAGACCAAATTTGGTTCAAACTAAAATTAAATTTGAACCTATTAGTATAACATTCCACGATGATCAGTCTAATGTAATAAATTCTTTATGGTACGATTATTATAATTACTACTATAGAGATTCGGACACAGGATTTGGTGATACATCAGGCGGTGTAAATCCTGGATACTTTGCCCCACACAAATACAATACTTTAAGTTCCGGTATTAGAGGAAATTTTGGATATACACCTAGATCTTTTGGGACTTCGACACAGTATATTCGAAGTATACAAATTTACAGTTTACATCAGAAAAAATTTAGTTTATTTGTTTTAATAAATCCAATGATAGTAGGGTGGAACCACGGCAGTCATACCAACGGCGATAACGGAATACTCGAAAATCAAATGACAATATCGTATGAATCAATTCTATACGGTAAAGGTTACGTGAGTCAAAGTACAGTTAAAGGATTCGCAGACTTGCATTATGACAAATCACCGAGTCCATTGACATCTGCAGGAGGCGGTACTAATAGTATTATGGGTCCTGGTGGTATTCTTAATACTATTGATGATATTGTTAAAGATGGTGGTGCTGGCAATTTTGGAGCAGCCGCGTTTAAAATTGTTAGAGGTTATCAGAAAAATAAAAATATTAATTTCTCTGGGTTAGCAAAACAAGAATTAATTTCTGTGGGCACTGATATATTAAACGGAAAAGACCCACGAGATAGATTTTTCTTTCCCAATAACGGTAACAGAGCAAATCAAATTATTCCAACAGTTGGTAATAACCCAAATAATTCACCGAGTATTATTAGTAAAGTTTTTAGTAACGGTACATCAGTTGGCGGAGCATTACTAGGCGGTGGTGCTGCATTAGCTGCGATTGGTAACCCTGCTGTAGGTGGTGCAGTAGCACTAACCGGACTAGTAGTAAATGCAGCTAACCAAGTTGTAGGATCGTCGTTGAATAGAGTAGTAAAAGTTGACCAGACTGGACAAGTTCAAGAATCAATTAGTCAACCTAATCCTAGTTATTACAGCTCAGTACTGGCTTACTTACAAAAACAAAGAGAAGCTAAAGTTGCCGAGCAGCAGAGATTAGACTCTCAAGGACAGGAATTGACAACAGACAGTGGCCTCAGTGAACTTAATTCACAGATACGTTCTTCACCAATATTTCAGACTGGAACAAATTTAAGTATCAATGCACTGAGCGGAGCTAACGCACTAGGAATAACACCTAATGCACGAACGATTATTCCACCTAACGACACAGTAGCGGCAAAAGAAGCAGAAGTTTCTATAGTCAGCGGAAACCCACAGACGTTAACAGACGAAGGGTATATACCTCCAAGTAACAATTATCCTATAGCATAATATGAATTCTAATAGTTCTATTTTTTCATCGTCGGTATACGGAACAACCAGCGGATTAACAGCTGAAGATATTGCAAATAAGATTACTAGTACCCAAGAAGAGTATTATAAGCAATTTAACGATGCAAATCTAAAAATAAAAAATCCTAAAGTTCCGAGCTTACAAAAAATAATTAGGAACAGATAACTATGACTACTAATATTGTAAGAGCCAAGTATCCAACCAATCTTGATCAAATTAATACCAATGCTGTTGAATCATTAGATGCCAACAAATACTTTAATAACTTTTTTGAAATTCCAGTTAGTGTTAGCAGTAACATAGATGCAGCGATTGTAGCATTTTTTGAAAGAATTGCAGATACACCCGAAGCAGCTCGTGCTATTGCTAGTGCAGTAATCTATACCAGTGTCAGGCAAGGTATTAACCCAATGGAGACGTTAGAACAATTTGCAAAATTACCAATTGGGGAACTTGATGATTATACTACGATGTTTTTAAATTTTGAAAGAGTTGGAACAAGTTATCTTGGCACATCAACTAGCCCGGCTATTAATACCTATATTCAAAGAACTGTCTTACCATAATGGCAAAATTTGCAAACGGATTCTATCAAATTGAGAACCCTACGAAGTATGTAGGAAAAAAAGCACCTCATTTCAGAAGCAGTTGGGAACACAGCTTCATGAGATTTTGTGATACTAATCCGTCGATACTTCAATGGGCTAACGAATCTATACATATTCCTTATAGGAATCCGTTTACCAATAAAAACACAATCTATGTTCCAGATTTTCTCATTGTTTATGTAAACAAAAGTGGAGAAAAAAGAGCAGAACTAATAGAAATAAAACCACATAAAGAAACTACCCTAGAAGCGGCTCGTAGCGTCAGAGATCAGGCCTACGCAGTATTAAATCAATGTAAATGGGCAGCAGCTAACACTTGGTGTCAACAAAACGGACTACGATTCAGAGTGGTTACGGAAAATGATCTATTCCATCAAGGACGAGCTCGGTAAATACGAGCATGACCAAAAAATTATCAGAACTATTTGATTTACCTGATTTTGATTCCTCAGAATCAGTAACTCCGTCTGAAGCTCTTAAGACTATTGAAGATAATCAAGAAGTTATATTAAAAGTAGACGAAGCAATAGATAAAATCGACACGGCATTACCAATGGTTCGAGATTTAACTGCTACTGATCAGGAGTTAGACGAACTAGCAAATTTAGCCAAGGATAAATTTACAGATTTAATGGATTTAGGAATGAATATGGATCCTAGATTCGCTGGAGTAGTTCTTCAAAGTGCCAGCACCCTTTTAGGGCATGCAATCACAGCAAAAACAGCCAAGATTGATAAAAAGCTAAAAATGGTTCAACTGCAATTACAAAAAGCTCGTTTAGATCATCAAAAAAGCAAAGAATCCCCCGAAGCCCAACCCATAGAAGGTAAAGGAATGATATTGGACCGTAATGCATTATTAGATCAGATTCTTCAAAAGAACAAAAACTCATAAATACCCTATAAAGGATTGAAATATGAAAAGTTTACAAGCCTACATTGCTGAACATAATACACAATACGATTTTAGGATTAAAGTTGCAAGACAAAATCCTAAAGAGATCATGGAAGAAATTAAAAATGCTCTAAATGCTTATGAGCTAGTCTCAGTTACTGAGCCAAAAAGTCTACCAATTCAAGAGCATAGAGAATTTCCTAAGTGGGGAGCATGCGAGTGTTGGCAATTTGAAGCCACGGTTGCCTATCCTACTACTGCGCCTCAAATAGCACAACTATTAAAAGAGCGCACCGGCATGCAAGCCGAGTGGGTATGCGTTTATAATAAAGCTCAAGCAGATCAAAATGATTATGCAGAAACATATGGAAAAGATCACACTGGTTCTTTGCTTTTAGACAATGAACTTAAAGATGTACCAGGTGGACAAGACTTAGTAGGCGAAAAGCGTACAGATAATATGTTAAAAGAATTAGAAAAGCAATCTCCTAAAATGGTAGCATTGGAATCTAATCCGGAATTAACATCAACTCGTGCTGGTGAAAGAACTGCCGCAGCACAAACAACAAATCAACTTCCGCAGGGAAATACTAGCCCAATCGGAAATCATAAACCAAAATTACCACCAGTTAAAGGAAAGAAATAATGAGCAATAACATTTACGATATCTTAAAGAAAATTAATCAGCTAGAAGGTAAAAAAGAATCACTTAAAGAATCTTTAACTGAAGCTGCAAAAGCCTGCGATAGTTGTGGTAAGCCAATGGCAAAATGCAAATGCGAGGATCACAAACATGAAAGCAAGAAGAAAGACAAGGTTAAAAAAGGCGCTATTGCTGAAGCTGTTAAGAAAGTCGAAGAGTCATTAACAGAAAAATATAAAGGCTTTAAGAAGTCTGTTAGCGAAAGCGAAATGGAAGAAAGTGGTTTACAAGCTTACCTAGGCAAAAAGAAGTATGGCGAGACAGGTATGAAAGCCTTACAAAAAGCCGGGCGCGATGGTGCCAGCAAAGAGAAAATGGCCAAGATTCGTGCAAAGCATGACAAGATGGATGAAGGCGATTACAACGAAGACCAACTAACACCTAAGCAAAAATCTTTTGCTAAATTAGCACCACCGCCTGACAAAATTACCTACGCAGATAAAATTGCCGGCGCTAAAAAAGGTCAAAAAGACGAAGGCAATGAGTTCAGCGGCGAGCTAGTTAAAGCTCGTCAGCAAGGTGCCGACTCGTTTAAAGTCGACGGAAAAACCTATCCTGTTAAAGAAGACGTAAAATCGTGGCCTTCTAAAGAAGATGCTGAAAAACGCATGAAAGAAAAAGAAGGAAAAACCACACACGGTAAAAAAACTTCTACTAAGTCTGGATCTAAACACGAACGCGATTGGGATAAAGCAGAAAAAGAAAAAGAAACCGGCGACGAAAAGAAAAGTCGCGGCCGCCCTAAAAAAGATAAGTTCGCTAAATGAAAATAACAGAGATATTAGACGAAGCTGAAGATCCAATGAGTTATCTTGGTGATATTGGCAAACCTCGTAGCCCGGTGCAAGACCCAGCAGCGTTTCCTGGTCTGCCCGGGGGAGCTAGTCGAGGTTCATCGGGTTCGTTTAAACCTCGACTTACTACTAAACAAGCAAAAGAACTAGGTATAATAAAACAAGGACCTCCGGCGGTTTGGAGCAAAGAATTACCGTCGGGCGAGAGAATTCCAGTTAAGCCTCCGCAAGCAACAACTGCTACACAACAACAAGCACAACAATTTCTACAAGGACAAGGATTTAAAAAAGAACCTACTCCGCAACAAAAATTAGATACAGCAGCTCAATTACAAGCCAAGACAACCGGAGAACCGGTAATTACACTAAAACCTGGTGGATTAGCATCTAGAATGCTAGATAAATTTTTTCCGGATCCAAAAGTTAAAGTAGATCCGATATTTAAAGAGCCAGCTGAGCCACCAATGCGAGCAGTTGAGCCTCAAACCGGTATGGAAAAAAATATCGAATACTGGCAAAAAGCAATGCCAACTAATACAATTGGAGGCAAGATCACTGATCGTCTAATGGGTAAAAAATCAGTCGACGAGGCTCGAGACGAAATTGATCACAATGAGTACTTGCAAAATCCTAATGTAAGAAAAATGCTAGATCTCATTGGCAAAGCAGAAGGTGCAGAATATGACACTATTGTTGGTGGCAAAAAGAAAATAGATGATTTTTCTAAACATCCAAATATTGTAGGTTTAAGGACAAAACAAGGTCCTAGTACCGCTGCTGGAAAATATCAAATTACTAATACTACATTTAAACAGTATGCCGATAAATTAGGAATTAGAGATTTTAGTCCCGAATCGCAAGATAAAATTGCAGTACAAATTTTACACGACCTTGGCGCTTTAAAAGATGTGGCGCAAGGTAAATTTAAAACAGCAATTAATAAAGCAGGTAATACATGGGTAAGTTTACCGTCGAGTAAAATAAGTCAAGGTCGGGGCCCAAAATCCTGGGACTGGGTAGCTAAAAATTTGCAGGATCGTGGCACTGACGTTTTATCTGCTGTAGTTGGTGCTAAATCTGCGCAAGCCGATGATTTCGTGCCAGGCACTAATATTCGAAAATATAGTAAAAAAGATCAATTACCACCGGCACCAACAAAAGCTGAATTAGATATAATTAATCAAAAATTAAACACTCCACAACAACCGCAACAAATTCCTAATATGCCGGGGATTGATCCTCGCAACATATCTGCGTCACAGGCGAAAAAATTGCCGCCAGTGGATCTTTTTGGTCACATATTACCTAGTATAGATTGGAACAAACAAGGTGGCATTGGCGGCATAAGCATTAAGCCATATAAATTACCCGATGGAACAGTAATTACAAATAAAAACGAAATAGATAAAATTCGATCGCTGCAAAAAACTCCAGGAACACGATCAATATCTGGGCCAGTGGGGCCGGTTATTAAACCTGAAGTTCCTTCTGAAGTACCAAAAGATACTACCCCAACAATTAATACGCAAAAATCTAGCATTAGACAAGAGTTTGAAAAAGAATTCGCAAAACAACGTGCAGCACAAGGCGCTGGTGGTCAATTTGATTGGACAAATCCATCAACGGGTAAAACATCTAAGTACACAACAGATTATGCAGTTGAGCCAAAATCAAAAGTAGCAGAGTCTATAAATAATGAACTAACTGAAATTTTAAGATTGTCTGGAAAAATATAATGGAAATAAAAAAATTATTAAAAATATTTGAAGTATCAGTCGGCTCTAGAGCCGTCGCTGCAACGGCGCAGGCCAGTGGTATAGCAGATCCTAACAAAATTAGACCTGGGCAACAAATTAAAATTCCCATGCAAGATGGCGGATATGTAATGTCAACTGTTAAACCTGGCGATACACTTAGTGGAATGATTAGTCGTGCGCAAAATACTCAAAGTGCAAAAGCAGCGTTGGCTCCTAAGGTCGCAGCAGCTAATCCTAATCAGGCAGCAGTAGATGCAGCCAATGCAGTGCAAGCCGGGCAAAAGGCGGTTGTTACAGCACCGGATAAACCAGTAGTGCAAACTAATGCATTAGGTATTGCACCCCAAACCAATATTCCTAATTCCCCGACAGCAACATCCGCCGACGTAACTGAACCAGAATCTAATGGAGCATTTCAAAGTGGCGGGTATGGTAGCGTAGGGACCAGTGGACACTCAGCTGATAATAAAAAAGTGTTTGGTGCTACAAATGAAGAAGAAACAGAAGAGGATCTGGCCGAAATGCTCAGACTGAGCGGGATGACCATGAACGAAAAAGCACCACCAACTGCTAAAGGTGAACGTATGGTTAAGCATATTAAAAAAGGTTATTCTAAGGACGGAAAATTGACCGATAAAGAAAAAAGTATTGCTTATGCAACTGCATGGAAATCACATAATAAAGCTAAGGTCAGTGAAAGTGTTATGCTCGAAGCAGGCAATAACTTAGAACATATCATTACAAGATTTAAACATGAAACTAAAAATTTCTTGAATGGTAACCAATTGGATGACGATCTTTACAATGCATTGTATGACTATTATGTAGATAACGGCGAAATGCCCTATACAGTGGCTAAAGCCAAACAAGGGCAAGATCCTTATCAATGGGTCGAAAGACATTTTGAAGATGCTCTGGCAATGATGGGACACATGCGTCAGTTCCAAGAAACTGCTATGCCAGTCATAGACGGACAATTAAGTGAACTTGCAAGATTAGCAGGCCTAAGTGAAAGCCGTGTAGACGAATGTGGCGACATGGGCATGGATCAAGAAGGGCGCATGAATATTAGTACAAATATGAGCAGCGATGGTACCAAGAGTGTTACAATTTCTGCTCAAGGCGATGAAGCAGAATCGTTAATTCAAATGCTAAAGTTAGCTGGCATGGGACATATGGGACACGACAGTCATTCAGAAGAACCTGTTGTTATGGTCAGTGGTGACGATGACGAAATGATGGAAGAATCCGGTGGTATACAAGTTCACGATTTAAGTGGCATGGACGATGGTTCTGCTTATGACGAAACTCAAGTTAGCGATGAAATTCATGACGGTGATGTTTTAATTACTCGTAATGGCGTAGGCGTTATGGTAGGTGCTTGGCCGGTTATTGTAGCAGGAAGTAGCAAAGAGTTTCATAAACTTAAAACCGGAGTTTCATGGGACGAGTTCGAGGGCGGTAAATATGCCAATTCGGCGAGAAAAGCTATGGAAGTAGCCGGCGGTAATTTAGACGAAGAATATGCCAACGAGCCAGACGAAGAATATCATTCGATCGATAGCATTACCACTCAAGGTAACGATTTAAATCGTCAAAAGCGTCAATACGCCGATCGTCCTAAACTAGGCGATAACCCAATGGCTGAAGAATTATCATTGGATGAAGAACTACAAGGACTATTAGACAGCGTATTAGTAAAAGCCGACGAAGGATCAATCAAAGGTGGCGATCGCCCTGGAGACTTAACCGGTACATGGTCAGCGGATCCTCCAAAAAAGGGACAGCCAGATATTCCTCCCCCAGTACCAATGGATCCGGTGTCGCCAGCAGCTCCGACAGCTCCAAGAACACCAACGTCACCTAGTATACCTAAGCCTGGGATTAAAAAATGAAAACATTACGAGAATATATTAATCTAGTAGAAGATTCCTACGAGCATCCGACGATTGGTGATATATTTGAAATAGAGATTGCTCGAGACGAAACTTTAATTGAAACTTTTGTAGTTGATGTTTTAGAAGATGGCATTGTTATTGAAGCAGACGAAACATTATTAGGAATATTAAGACATGTAGGATATCTCTCAGAAGATTCAAACATGCCCACTGCACAGGATAGCATCAGTCCAATACATTCTAATGTAAATCGAGAAAAAAGCTTAGACGACGATTTAGAAGAACAGCAAGGTCTGAGTCAAAGAGCACAAGATGCATTTAAAGATCTTGATGCAGCAAATGCCGGTACACCGGACAGTCAAACAGCAACACAAAACGACCTAAATGCCTTTAGAGATCGTGCCAAGCAAGGACAAGCTGGCAAACCAGTTCGAATGCAGGATATGAATCCGCTTGATAGACAACAATGGGAAAAAGAAAAACAACAGCACGGTATTAAAAACGAAGCCAAGTACCAGGGCCGCGAAGTTCCTCTAGGTAAAAAGATGAAAGGTGACGTCAAGAAGTCTAAAGTATATGTAAGAAAGCCAAACGGTAATATAGTTAAAGTTGAATTTGGTGATCCTAACATGCGTATTAAGAAGTCTAATCCTAAGCGTCGTAAAAGTTTTAGAGCACGTCATAACTGTGACAACCCAGGACCACGCTGGAAGGCACGTTACTGGTCTTGTAGGTCTTGGTAATTTTTTATAAAGGTCAAATATGAATAAATGGTTTTCGATTATATTATTAGCAGTATCATCACAATCTTTTGCTTGGACACAAACACCTCCGCTACCAGTAGAAAAGTGCGCGGTGCATAATCCATATGGATTCCCTCAAGCCAATAAAGCAGTAACATCTATATGCCGCAGAGCATACTACGTAGGCTATGATGCTGCTGCTAAAATACCTAATCATGTAACATATACATTAACTCCAGCTAACGCATTAGGATGTTGGCCAAGAACCAATGCGTTTGTTGCTGATCAAAGTGTTAAAAACGGACCTCGCCCTGAAGATTATGCTGGAACAGGATATGATAAGGGTCATGCTGCTCCAGACGGCGATTTATCGTGGGATGAGCAAGTAGAATATGAAAGTTTCTTAATGACCAATATGTTTCCGCAGTTAGGCGGCCTTAACAGAGGCATTTGGAAACTATTAGAAACTTCAATTCGCGGGTGGGCAGTACAAACAAACAACACCTACAACATTTATGTAGGTGCAGTTTACGATACAGCTACTGATAAAAAGATTGGTAATGGTGTTGTAGTTCCTACGGGATTTTACAAAATTGTTGTCAATCAAAACACCAAACAAGCAGCCGGCTGGTATTTTAAACACGAAGGCGGTCAAGGTAACGACTTAACTAAAGTTCGTGCTAGTATCGCTGCTATTCAACAAAAAGCAGGAACTATTTTTGCATTTCCGCCAGGAGTTACAGAATTACCAGTGGGCGGTGAATGGCCAGTAGACTATGGAGCACTAACCAATGCAAAACGAGCCAAGTGCAAAGGATAACTCGGAAGACGATCGTCCGGTAATACCATATGGACAGCATTGAAGAATTAAAACGTCTTGCAGGGATCACTAATCGTGCAGTCATGCAAGAATATCATGGTTATCCTGGTAGCAATATTTCTGTAACAGGAAATGAAAAGGGCGAACTCATGAAAAAACATGATATTCGCCCTGGTACCGAAGAATGGTTTAAACTCTGGTTTAGCAAGCCCTGGCTCACTGGCGAAAAGCCAATTTAAGCTGCTTCGGCGTCCCTGCCTAAATATTGATTCCACTTAGGATCTTTAACTCTAAATGGACTATGTTTCCAAGCAGCAGCTAATGCCCAATAGTCCGGGCGATATGGTTTACGAATCGGCTTCATAAAACTTTTATCAGCCTTTTTCCAGTTACATGCCTTGCAACTAGTTACACAGTTAGTCCACTCAGTTTTTCCGCCTTGGCTAATAGGTGTAACATGGTCAATCGTTAGGTCCTGAAAATCAAATGTATCTTCACAGTACTGACACTGGTACAAATCACGCAGGTACATGTTATAACGAGTAAAGTTTACTTTACGTTTGAAATTAAAGTATTCTCGAGTGATAGCCACACTAGGGACATTAATCGATAACTTTTCGCTATGTATTATCCAGTCTGGATACGTTTCGATAACTTGAATACGACCCAGATACATTAGTTTAACAGCGTGTTGCCAGTGGATTACACTCAGCGGAAGTACGCTAATTGGACTGTAATCTTTGTTTAAAAGTAATGTATGGCTCATAAGTATTAATATGAATAACGATATACAAAGTATTATAAAGTCTCCTTATCAAAAGGTCAACTTTTCTGAAGATCAAATAATAGAGTTTATGAAGTGTGCGGATCCGGATACAGGTCCGGAGTATTTCATGAGCAATTATTTCTATATTCAGCACCCGGTTAAGGGCAAAATGTTATATCAACCTTTTGAGTATCAACAGAAACTTATAGATACTTATCATCAAAATAGATTTAGTATTTCTCTAATGCCTAGACAAACGGGTAAAACCACAAGCGCAGCGGGATATTTGCTTTGGTTCGCTATGTTCCGTCCAGATTCCACAATCCTAATCGCAGCACACAAGTACTCGGGCGCACAGGAAATTATGCAGCGTGTTCGTTATGCTTACGAATTATGCCCAGACTGGATACGTGCAGGCGTTACAAGTTATAACAAGGGTAGTATAGATTTTGAAAACGGATCACGTATTGTTAGCCAAACAACTACCGAAACAACTGGGCGAGGTATGTCTATTACGCTACTATATTGTGACGAGTTTGCATTCGTTAGACCTACTATTGCCAAAGAATTCTGGACATCCATTTCTCCTACACTAAGCACCGGTGGTAAAGCAATTATTACCAGCACTCCTAATAGCGACGAAGACCAATTTGCGCATATTTGGAAACAGGCAAATAAAACAATCGACGAATTTGGTAATGAAAGAACAGATGGCCTAGGAGTCAACGGATTTCGTGCTTATCAGGCCAATTGGTGGGAACACCCAGATCGAGATGATCAATGGAAAAAAGAAGAAATTGGTCGTATTGGCGAAGAACGGTTTCGTCGAGAACACGGGTGCGAATTCTTAATCTTTGACGAAACGTTAATTAATTCTATTAGATTGTCCGAATTAGAATTTCAAGAACCAATTGAGCGCCAAGGACAAGTTCGATGGTTTCAAAAACCTCAACGCAATAAAACTTATTGCATAGGATTAGATCCCAGTTTAGGAACTGGTGGTGATCCGGCCGCTATACAAGTGTTTGAACTTCCTACTATGGTACAAATTGCAGAATGGCAGCACAATACTACTCCTATTCAAAGACAAATCGTAATAATTAAAGAAATTTGCGAGTATTTGTATGATTGCATTGGAACCCAGACTGACATATATTACAGTGTTGAAAATAATACACTAGGTGAAGCGGCATTAGTAGTAATCGCAGAAATTGGAGAAGAAAATATCAGGGGAACATTTTTAAGTCAGCCTGTTAAAGCCGGTCAAGCTAGAATACATCGAAAAGGATTTACAACTACTAACAAAGCCAAAATATCTGTCTGCGCAAAATTAAAAAATCTAATAGAAAATAAAAAGATGGTCATTAACAGTAAAAATTTAATTAGTGAACTTAAAAATTTTGTTGCCAGTGGACCAGGATTTGCTGCTAAAATTGGCGAAACTGATGATCTAGTAACATCAACTTTATTAGTACTAAGAATGATTCAAAGCTTACAAAGTTATGATTCGGAATTAGATGAAAAGTTACGAGACAGCGTTGATGATTATATTGCTCCTATGCCGTTTATAATGATATGAAAATTTCGCCAATTGACTCAACACCGGACTTATTTAAAGTTGACGAAATTCTTCCATGGGATTTAATAAGACAGATTGAAAAAGAGGATCTTTGGAGCTATCCGTGGGAATTTCAAAACATGCAAAATTCATGGAAAAGACGAAAACTTATTATACAGAATACCTTGTTAGCTCAAGTTGATTACTACTATAATCAAGTTTTAGATCTAATAGCTGAAGAAACAAAAATAATATGGGAAAATAAACATTGTAATAGCTCATTTTGGTTAGATTACGAAGGGTTTGACTGTGCAGTACACCTCGACGGGGAAGAAAGAAATTTTACCCCATTAATGGCTATGCAAGTTTTTTTATCAGAATCTGAGTCAAACTTAGGAACAGTATTTTACCACGATGAACAAGGGAAAAATATAAGGTATGAATGCCCGTACAAAATAAACACCGGATATTTGCAATTTAACCATGCTAGACAATGGCACGGAATGCCTAATAGAATTTTACCCGGGGAACTGAGATTAAGCAGTTATACGTATTTTGGACAATTTAAACATAAATAACAAATATGCGCGATATTAATAAAATTTCTGAAGAGTTGTTTAACAAAATTCGAGCCAGATTTGATAAGGTAAGTCTTGGTGATGAAGTAGCACAACGAACTACAAAACCCGAAGATGCCCGATTTATTAACTTTGATTATGTAAGCAAAGATGGGCATAATTTTGGAAATATTACATTAAGTATCGTTGACGAAAAGACACTAAAAGTTATCTTTAATACCTACATAACACACGGACTCAATAGTGAGCAACAGGACGAGTGGACAGATTTTCTTAGAGGATTAAGAAAATTTGCAAGAAGAAATATGCTACAAATATCAGTTATTGATGTAACAAAGAGCAACTTAGACTTACGGGACATTAAACAGCAAAGTAAAGCAGATTCAACGTTAGACAAAAATGATGTCTTGGAAAGTAGATTATATGGCCTGGGAAATAACAAACATGTTAGCTTTGCAGATATCGGACCACATAAATTAATCATTAAACACAAAGATCAAATTAATCCTGATGTCCACGGCGCACGAGCTCGAAAAATTGAACATATTTTTGTTGAAACACCTGTTGGCGAAAGATTTTTACTAGATCATACAAATTTACACGGTGCTAGGGCAATAGCTAATCATTTACGGCATGGCGGTAATATAGGTGACGAAGGTAGCGCACTTATTAACGAAATGGTTAAAGAAATGGCATCGATGCGTCATTTCGTACGAAGTATGAGAAATAGAACCTTTGAAGATGCAGAGACTGCAGGCATGGTTGAAGCAGCCATGCATCGTTATAATGAAGTCAAAGGGCATCTGAAAAAATTTCAAGGCAAGCAAGGTCACGAATTATTGATGAATATGTCTTCTAGCCAGCACAATGACGACGATGATATCAACTTAGATGAGCTTCGGGAAAGATTTGTTAAGAAAATATATGACGATCGATTTAATGATGCATTGCCTTATGTATATAAAGCATATAAAAATCATAAAAACAATCAGTCTTCGACTAGTTTAGAATTTGAATCGTGGGCCAACGAAATAACCTCCGAGGCGTGGAGTGACGAGGAATCAAATCCACAGACCGGAATTGAGTTCGCTGATATTATACAAACTCCGATTAACGTAGGTGTAGATGGCATAGACGCAACAAGTTCATTGAAACATATTTTCAACGACGAAGGATTGAAATTAGCATTTTATAGATTGGCTAGTAGTCAAGGCCCTGACGCAGATGGTCGTCGTGTGTTAGCTGGGTGGCTAGCATCTAAAGGTAAAAATGATTTAGCAAACTTAATCTTACAGGTCCTGGCATCACAGAATCAACCTATACAACCACAACCAGTAAGCCCACCAGTACCGAAACAAAATTATGGGGCAAGCACTGCTGATGAACCAGTAGTATCCGAAGATGTTCGATTAATTAAATTGCTTTCTGGTTTGGTTAAAAAATAATTAAAAGTTTTTGACATCATAAATAAAATTGTTATACACTTGTTAAGGTGCAAGTGTGTATCTAGGCACAAACATTATGGCATTTTATAAGGAGAAACATTATGGCCACTTCATTAGCAGAAATCCGCGCTAAACTACAAGCGCAAGAAAACCGCAACCAAGGCGGGCAATCACAAGGCGACAACGCCATCTACGCTCACTGGAATATTCCAGAAGGCACATCAGCTAAGATCCGATTTTTACCAGATGCAAATACTAAGAACGATTTCTTTTGGGTCGAGCGATTAATGATCCGTTTGCCTTTTGCTGGCATCAAAGGACAGTCGGATAGTAAACCAGTCATTGTACAAGTTCCATGTGTTGAGATGTATGGAGATGCATGTCCTATCCTAGCCGAAGTACGCACTTGGTTCAAAGACCCTTCACTGGAAGAAATGGGTCGTAAGTACTGGAAGAAAAAATCTTACCTATTCCAAGGTTTTGTAAAAGAAAATCCACTTGCAGATGACAAGTCGCCGGAAAATCCAATCCGTCGTTTTGTTATTAGCCCGCAGATCTTTAACCTTATTAAGGCTGCACTAATGGATCCAGAACTAGAAAGCATGCCTACTGACTACAGCGCAGGTCTTGACTTTACTATTACTAAAACTTCTAAAGGTGGTTATGCAGACTATTCGACTTCTAAGTGGAGTCGCAAGGAAACTGCACTAACTGCACAAGAGCAAGCAGCAATTGACACACATGGTTTGTATAACTTGAGCGACTTCCTACCGAAGCGTCCGGGTGATGTAGAACTTAAAGTGATTAAAGAAATGTTTGAAGCGTCAGTGGACGGACAAGCATATGATCCAGACCGTTGGAGCCAATACTTTAAGCCTAGCGGCTTCCAAGGCGGTAAAGGTAGTGATGATGCAGAAACTACTACAACCGAAACAGCAAAGCCTGTGGTCAGTAAAGCACCCGTAGCCGAAGATCCTCCGTTCGAAACGGATGATGAAGAACCGGCCGCAGCAAGTGCTCCGGTGGTAACTCCTGCTGCAAAGCCTTCGAGTCAAAAAGCAGAAGATATTTTAGCGATGATCCGTAATCGTAGTAAACAATAAGAGTACTATACATGTTATCTCAATTAGATAACATTATTTTTCCAGATCGTTGTGAGGTATTAGAAGTTTCCTCACAACGATTTGTGTATCCAATCTTCAAGAATGGTAGCACAAGTTTAGCAAAATCTGACTTCAGATTACTAAATCATACTGAATTAGCAAGTCTAAACACTGTAGAAATATTTGTTAGAGATCCTATTGAAAGATTTTTTTCTGGGCTAGGCACCTGGCTACATTTAAACCAACATCTAGATCGAAATACTCTAGTAGTGTTGGCAACGGATAATCTTTTTTTAAATAGACACTATGTTCCTCAGTTTCATTGGTTAGTAAATTTGCGCAGGTTTACGAACGCTGCGATTAAAATTAACCCAATCGGTGATCTATCAACAATTACGCATTTACATGCAAATATCAATAACAACAAAGTGACCTATGATATAAAACAGTTTCCTAAAGTTGCATTTTATATGCAGATTGATAAAGTTTTAACCGAGACACTTATTGGTCAAACTGTGGAATTCAGCGAGATAGTAGAAACAATAAAAAAAATGCATCCAGAAGTGTATCAGGAAGTTATTCAAAGATCGATTGATATATGCAATGTCCTAGATTAACTCATTTTGTAAGATTTAATCCAGATGGGACAGTGAGTCGATGCGGCCATATGGTAGGCGCCCCTTCCTTTAAATCTTTAATCGAGCTCGAGAACAGCGAGTGGTTATATAAAATTAAACAAGAAATATGGCCTAAAGAATGTATACGTTGTAGAGAAACAGAAGAGTTAGAACAGGATAGCGTTAGAATTCATTCTATAAGATTTCATCAAAAACAAACAAAGCGAGATTATCTTGTAGTAGGGGGTGTATTAGATAATATTTGCAATAGCGGATGTTTAACCTGTAATGAATATTGCAGTACTAAAATTGGCAGTCTTGTTAGTCGAACCTACCCAATAATAGATAATTTAAACCGTTTTTGGTCATTGCCTGTGCAGCGTATTGTAAAATTAGATATCAATGGCGGAGAACCTAGTGCAAGTAAAAATTATTTAGAAGTTCTTAGAAATTTGCCTGCAAGTGTTCAAGAAGTTCGTATTAATACCAATTGTTCTATCACAATCGACGAAGTTGAAAATTTATTGGATCGCGGCATAAAAGTTGTGGTTACAGTAAGCTTGGATGGAATAGAAGAAACACACGATTATGTTCGTTGGCCTATTAAATGGGATAAATTTTACAGTAATTTGATTTATTATAAAAATTTATCGGGTATTGAATTAAACACTTGGACTACAGTTAGTGTGTTAAATTTACATAACTTTACAGCTATCAAGCAATTTGTTGTCGATAATCAACTAGCACACTCATATGCATTTTTACATACGCCTGACCCTTTAAGTGTAAAGTATACCAACACTTATACATTACCTTATAAGGATTTATTTCCAGGAGTAGTTGCTATAGGACCCGACAATCAAACAGATGTAGACCAATATGTTGACGAACAAAAAAAATTACGTGGATTATGAAATGTTATTTTGAATTAGATTGCGATAACGTAGATGTTATTGCTGACGAAATTTACTGTTATTTAGAAGAACAGACCGATTTATTAATTGATACACCAATTGGTTGGAACTTTATTGATATAAGACAATTACTACAGGCAGCGCCTACACTATTACAATATTTTGTACATTTAAATCTTAAACCAAGGCATGCTGCTATCACTATAGTTACAGAAACAGGTCATCTACCTAAACATGTCGACGAGCCCCCGGTAATTGCTAAAATAAATTTCCCAGTGCGTAACACTACCGGATGGTCAAATAAATGGTATGATGGAGATACAGTAATTGCAGAAGTAATAGATATGAAAAAACCTATGGTGTTTAATTCCCAAATACCACATAGTGTAGATAAACTTACACAAGAAAATAATACACGAATAGTAGCAAGCTTTACATTTTACAATGAACCTTTACAATGGCTAAAATAGCAATCACTGGCGCTAGTGCCGGTATAGGACAAGCATTAGCAAAAATATATCAATCACAAGGACACGAAATCGTTGGCCTAAGTCGTCGTAACGGCTTTAATATAAGAAGTATTCCTAAGTTAGTTGATCAAATAAAACCTTGTGATATTTTTATAAACAATGCACAAGTCGGATTTGCTCAAACCGAACTACTGTTTGCTGTTTATCGAGAATGGCAAGGTATAGAAAATAAACAAATCATTAATATTAGTACTCTTATGACATCTACCCCAGTTAGTACTTTGCCTGGCATAGAAATGACAGAATACTATGTACAAAAAGTAGCACTAGAAGAAGCAATGAAACAATTGCGCCATTATCAAAATTGGCCAAAACTTTGTTTAGTTAAACCCGGTGCTGTTGCAACCCAACCCGGGCAAGTTAGTCCGCGCCCATATGCCGATGTTGATGAGTGGGCCAATGCCTTGGTTAAAATTTTAGATGCGGGGTCAAATTTAGAAGTTGAAGAAATTTCCATAGGAGTTAAGTATCCATGAATGACAAGGAATATTTAACAAACAAAAACTTTTGTCCAATTCCGTGGACCGGTATAATGTACAATTTTGATGGCACTGTTAAAAATTGCATCCGGTCTGATAAACCAATTGGCAACATAAAAGATAAATCAATTGACGAAATAGTCAACGGAGTTCAAAATATAAGAACTCGTTTTGATATGATCATTAATCAACCCGAGCCCCGATGCTCTCCGTGCTACGACTTAGAAAAGGGTAAAAATAGTTTTGATATTATAAGCGATAGAGTATTTTATCTTAAAGAATTAAAATCAGTTGATAAAACTTTATTCGATAGTCCGACCCATTTTCAATTGAATAAAGTTGACGTGCGCTGGACTAATCTATGCAATTTTTCTTGTGTTTATTGTGGTCCCGAATATAGCAGTAAATGGGCAAATGAATTAGATATAGTAATTGAAACTCCCGGAGATAAGAAAAAACAAGATTTTAAAAATTATATTTTCAGTAATGCAGCTAACTTAAAGCATGTGTACCTTGCTGGTGGCGAACCTTTGTTAATGAAAGAAAATTTAGAACTATTAGATTTATTGTCACCTGATGTTTCTTTAAGAATAAACACTAATTTAAGCCGAGTAGAAACTCGAGTTTTTGAAAAAATATGCTCATTTAAAAATGTGCATTGGATCATCAGTGTAGAATCGATTGAGGATGAATACGAGTATATTCGATATGGCGGAAAATGGCCGGAATTCTTAGATAACTTGAACGTGGTAAGAAATCTAGACCATAAAGTTTCCTTTAACATGCTGCATTTTATATTAAATTATCGGTCAATATTTAATTGTGTAGATTATTTGAAAAATCTAGGATTCCACAATAATGCCTTTATTATTGGTGCGCTGTTAGAACCCGACTACCTAAATATTAGACATTTACCTGATGACATGTTAAACTCTGTTAAGGAAGAATTAACAAAAAGAATAAACGAACATCCGGGTTTTCTTTTAGAAAACGGATATCGTAATGTATTAGATTACATTAACCAACCAATTGAAAAGAATTTAGCTGAGTCGTTTAATCAGTTAACGTTACTAGATAAACGACGCGGCCTAGATAGCACTAAAATTTTTAAGGACTTATACAATCATGGCAACTAAACCTTTTGATGTTTCAAAATTTCGAAAAAGTATTACAAAAAGTATTGATGGTATCAGCGTTGGATTTAACGATCCCACAGACTGGATCTCAACCAACAACTACGCTCTCAACTATCTTATTTCTGGGGACTTTAACAAGGGTGTACCTCTTGGTAAGGTTACTGTATTCGCTGGCGAATCTGGCGCGGGTAAATCCTTTATCTGCTCGGGAAATCTTGTCAAGAATGCACAAGAGCAAGGCATATATGTTATTCTTATTGATTCAGAAAACGCACTCGACGAAGCGTGGCTACACGCCCTTGGAGTGGATACAAGTGAGGACAAACTACTTAAACTCAATATGGCTATGATTGACGATGTAGCTAAAGTTATTAGTGACTTTGTTAAAGAGTACAAAACACTGCCCGAAGATCAGCGACCTAAGGTATTGTTTGTACTAGACAGTCTGGGTATGTTGTTAACACCAACAGACGTTAATCAATTTGAAGCAGGTGAAATGAAAGGCGACATGGGTCGTAAACCTAAAGCACTCACTTCATTGGTTCGTAATTGTGTAAACATGTTTGGTAGTTTAAATATTGGACTAGTTGCTACTAACCACACATACGCTAGTCAAGACATGTTCGACCCTGATGACAAGATTTCAGGTGGTCAAGGTTTTATCTATGCAAGCTCTATTGTTGTTGCAATGAAGAAGATGAAACTTAAAGAAGATGAAGATGGTAACAAAATTTCAGAAGTTAAAGGCATTCGTGCAGGTTGTAAAATTATGAAAACACGTTACGCTAAACCATTTGAAAGTGTACAAGTTAAGATTCCTTATGAAACTGGAATGAATCCATATTCGGGATTGGTGGATATGTTTGAGGGCAAAGGTTTATTGCAGAAAGAAGGAAACAGTCTTAAATACACCCTAGCAGATGGCACTGTGATCAAACAGTTCCGTAAAGCGTGGGAACGCAATGAGGACAGTAGCTTAGATAAAGTAATGGAAGACTACTCTCGTAATCCTCATAGAGAAACAAGTAACCAAACCGATTCTGAAATTGAATAAAATTATTCAAGTTAGTCCAATTGACAATTTTTTTAGCATTACCTGGAAAATTGGACTAAGATGTAACTATGATTGCATGTACTGTCCACCAGAATATCACAATTCTGTGGACAAATCTCATGACTTAGAGACTTTAAAAAAAGCATGGATAAGTCTACATGAAAAAGCAAAAGATTCTAAGTTACCGTATAAAATAGCTTTTACCGGCGGAGAACCAACAGTAAACAAAAGTTTCTTACCTTTTGTTTCATGGATACGCGACAATTATCAAAACTATATTGGAAAGATTTTAGTTACAACAAATGGAAGTGCAAATCTAAAGTACTATAAAAAATTATATAAGTATGTTGACAATATTTCGTTTAGTATTCATTCTGAACATATCAATGAAAAAAAATTTTTTCAATTACTTTTGGATTTAAAAAAGACATTAGAAAAAGAAAAATTTCTTCATGTGAATATAATGAATGAATTTTGGAATCATGATCGTATAGTACAATATAAACAGATACTCAACAAAAATGATATTAGTTATACACTAAACGAAATTGACTATCAGCGCAAAACACGAGAAATACCAATATTTAAAGGAAATTTAAATCTTGACAGATTTTAGCAATCATAAATTTTACAATTGTCGGATAATACTAAACAACGAACAAACCTTTAATATTAATGCAAATTGGCTTCACAATGAAAATTTAGATCATTGGAAGGATTGGGAATGTAATACCGGATATACTCGATTGAATATAGATTCAAATTTTGATGTATATAACGGAGAATGTTTCAATAATCATTTAGGTAATCTTATTACAAATTGGAATCTTTTATCAAGTCCAACAATATGTAATCAATATAGGTGCACTGGATGCACAGACGATCTTTTAACTTTTAAAAAGGAAAAATCAAATGTCAATTGACATCGAAGTTCTTAATGAAACATATTTAATTTTGAAACAATACATTCCAACCAAGGATAGGCAAGAAGCAGCCGATAATCTGATGAGTGTATTAGTAGATATGCTCAGTGACGCCGAACTTAAAGAATTTGGCACAGCAGACAATTTTTTAAATCATGCACTTAAAGAATACAATGCCGACGACGAGTACGACGATTACGACGACGAATAATGTTAAACAATAGATACTATTGTTCTAGAAAATTTACTGATGTTTCTCTTGATTTAGAAAAAAGAGCAATATCGTCGTGCTGTTCGGCAAAAATAAAAAAAATAAATTTTGATAATTTTACTAATTTATTAAATTATGAATATATAGTTCAGGATAGAATAGATATGCTTTCTGAAAAGAGAGTGAGTAGTTGTGAGGATTTTTGTTACAATATTGAAGATAAAAATTTAATCAGTTATAGACAAGAACACGGATACAATAAAATTTTCTCTCAAGTTCATGTTGATAACTTAGAAGTATTGGACATAAGTATCGGTAGTAGATGTAATTTAACTTGTTCGTATTGCTCAAAAAGATATAGTCGATCTTGGTTAAATGATATAGCGAAAAATGGCGGCTATGGAATTGATTTAAAATTTGATGATCGCTTTGTTCTGACTCCAGAAAATAAAGCAATGTATAAACTATCTCAAGATCAATTATATTCAAGTAAAAACTATCAGGTATTATATAACTCGTTATCAGAAATAAACGGTAAAGTTAAAAATGTTCAAATCACTGGAGGCGAACCTTTTTTATATGATCAGTTAATTGAACTAGTTGAGTTACTTATTGATTGTGAAACTATTCGAATATACACCGGTGGTGGAATCACTTTAGAAAAATTTAAAAAAAAATTTGATGTGCTTAAGAAATATAAAAATGTTATCTTAGTAATTAGTGCTGAAAATTTAGGATCGTATTACGAATTTAATAGATATGGAAATAAGTTTTCCAATTTTTTAGAAATCGTCGACTACATAAAAGATTCTGGTATACAATATAGTTTTACATCTGTAATTAGCAATATAACTATTTTTGGATTTAAAGATTTTGTAAATTTTGCGCAAGCTCCTATTATGCAAAATTTTTGTAATATTCCTTCATATCTTAGATTAGACGTCATTGATGAGGAATCAAAGATAATGCTTATTGACCAATTGAAAAAAGAGAATAACTTGTGTTTCGATACAATTATTAAAAACTTAGAAGCAGGGACAGTACCAACTGATACTGAAAGAAAAAACCTTTCTATGTTTATAACTGAATTTGCAAAAAGACGACAGTTGGATCTCTCAATATATCCAAGTTCTTTCTTAAGGTGGCTAAATGTGGTATAACCGAGTAGTTGCGGATCTAGGTGCCATCCCAGACTTCATAAATTATTACGAAGGTGAACTTCAGCAGGCAAAATATGATACAAATATTAAAGGAAGCTTGGAAAAGTCCACCGCCTCCCTTCCGGGTATTACGGAGCACAGGTTCAACCAGCTTCAGGAAATTGAAGCTGTACTTAATTATCTTAATATTCAACTTCGTAAGATACGACGCAAACACTTTCAGAAATACCTTGAAGCCTACGCTCGTTCGCTCACATCTCGCGACGCGGAGAAATACGTGGACGGTGAAGATGAAGTTATTGATTTTGAAACTATTATTAACGAAGTTGCTTTGCTTAGAAACAAATGGCTTGGTGTTATGAAAGGCCTGGAAAGTAAGAACTTTATGTTAGGGCACGTTGTCCGCCTTAGAACAGCAGGAATGGAAGATGTTACTTTATGACGCCACAAGAACACGCAGCTAAATTATTAGAAGAATGGTTTGTGTGTGTTAAGGCAAAACCTAAAAGTAATGCTGTAGATATACAGTTAGATAAAGATGTGTTAGAACCGTGGGCAGCGTATTTAGACAAGCAGTTAGCATGGGGAAACGATGATGTTAAGTTACAAGAACTGTGTTATCAATTTGAATCGCGATTAAAAGAACTAAAAGAAAAAATAGTCATTGAGGTATTACAAAATGGTACAATTTAAGAATGCAGTTGAAAGTCATTCTCATAGTTTAGAAGTTCTGAATCTGCTATACAATTACGATAGTTTTTTAGATAACCTTGAGTATATAGGAGACTTCGGCGCTGGTTCAGGACTAGACACACAATGGTGGGCGACCCTTGAAACGAGAGACGATCCACCTGAACCGAGAAACTATAAAGTCTATGCATTGGATAAAAATATCTCAACTGTTGACGAGAATATTATTAATTTACCAAATGTAAAATTTTTGCAAAGAGATTTAGAATCTGATCATTTAGTACCTAGACCATTAGATCTTATATGGTCTCATAATGTTTTTCAATATCTAATAAATCCAATTGGCACACTTAGGAATTGGAACAAGCAAATGAATGTTGACGGCATGCTTTTATTAATGTTTCAACAATCAACAAATTATTCTTATAATAGATACCAAAATTGGGGATATAATTATTGCTATTACAATCATAATATTATCAATTTGATTTATATGTTAGCGGTTAATGGCTTTGATTGTCGTGATGCATATTTTTATAAAGAACAAAATGACCCGTGGATCAAGGCAGCGGTATATAAGTCTAATTTAGAACCTATGGATCCTTACACCACAAGTTGGTATAAATTAGCTGAATGTAATTTACTAAGTGATAGCGTAGTCGAGTGTATTAATCGTTACGGAAATGTTAGACAAGAGGAAATAGTAACAACCTGGCTCGATAAAGATTTTCATTTTCCTAAAGAATGAGAATAGTATTAGTTACTGGTGGTTTTGATCCTGTACATTCTGGGCATATTAATTACTTTCGTGCAGCCAAGGACCTAGGAGACATTTTAATAGTCGGTATTAACAGCGATGCCTGGTTAACACGTAAAAAAGGTCGTGCATTTATGTCTGTTACAGAAAGATTGACTGTTATAAGTTGTCTTGATATGGTAGATGCATGTATTTTGTTTGGTGATGCAGATAATACAGCGATCGATGCTATTAACAAAGTAAAAAAATTGTACCCCAACGATACTATTATTTTTGCCAACGGTGGCGATCGAACAGCAGAAAACATTCCGGAAATGGTAGTACCAGAAGTAGAATTTGTTTTTAATGTTGGGGGTAAAAAGACTGCTAGTAGCAGTGATTTTTTACAACGTTGGTTAGATACCGGCAGTCAAGCAACGTAGATATAAATCTGCTTGACGTTGACGGTATTCGATGATAGCAAAAATTATTTTACGCATGTGGGAACCAGTTTTTTGTATTATGATAGGTATATTCTTGCAACCAGTGTTCAACATCAGCAGCTGATTTTGGGTTTTTACTTTCGATGTATTCTTCTACTTCGCTTTTATTTTTATTAGGGAACATTTCGTGTAAACGTTCCACAAGACTTTGAAAGTCCATTGTATCTCCTTGTAAGTGATAATATTATTTATTGCATCGCAACATAAGTTAACAGATAGTTTAAAATAACACAACATTATTGAAGATAAGTACTCACATGCAAAGACCTACTTTAGAAATCACAACCATGATTGGTTGTCCGCTGATGTGCAATTTTTGTCCTCAGGATAATCTTCGTGACGCATACGGTAAAGATTCTGACAAATATATGTCGCTAGATACTTTTAAAATAGCATTAAGTAAAATTCCTGCGAACACAAGGATCGATTTTTCGGGCATGAGCGAAGCTTGGGTAAATCCAAACTGTACAGACATGCTAGAATATGCATTAGTTAAAGGACATGCAGTTGCAATATATACAACACTTTATAACTGGACTATCGAAACAGCAGAAAGAGTTGAAAAACTTCTATATAGATATAGATCTCAAATTGAAGTTTTTAGTATTCACTTTCCTGACGAATATGGTAATATGAAGGGCTGGAAGTACAGCGACGAATGGGTTGCGGTTTTTCATACTATGACCGCTGCTGTACAGGATGCAGGTATTAAACTTGAAGCAATGACAATGAGCGATCATGGAAAAATTCATAAAGATCTACAATTCCTTGGAGTGCAACTGTACAATTGGTTTGGGCACGATCGTGCCGGAAGTTTAAATAAAGAACAGGTTCGAGAACAACCAGTTAATTTTATCAAAGAGCACAGTAAACCGGTACGTTGCAGTAAAACTATTAATTACGATCAGCACGTACTATTACCAAATGGCGATATAGTTTTATGTTGTATGGATTATGATACGAAACATATTTTGGGCAATCTTGTTACTGATTCTTATCAAGATCTTTTTACTGGACCTGGCATGATGTCTTTATTAAAAGAAAATATCAAGCCATGTTTTAGTTCAAAAAGTCTTTGTAAGAGTTGCACAGATGCCGAATATTATGTATAATAGTTGAACGTTGGGCCTTTAGCTCACGGTGGTTAGAGCATCCGACTCATAATCGGGTGGTAGTTGGTTCGACTCCAACAAGGCCCACCAAAGGATAATTATGAAAATTTATATTGCAATGGCCGAATTTGAGGATGGAAATCGAATATTTGAGCGAGCTTATAAATCTTATGAAGATGCTACACATGCAGCCAAAACTATGGTCGACGATATATTAGAAAATACAAATTGGAAAGTAGTTCCTATTGTTGAAGATTTAGAATTGGTTGACAGTTAAAAAAATTTAAAGTATAATTATTATTTACCCACAAATACACTGGCGTTCGTTCAACGGATAGGACAACAGTCTTCTAAACTGTGAATGGGGGTTCGATTCCCTCACGCCGGACCATAATATGAATGACAAACAAAAAGAAATCTTAGTGATTGCACAAGAAGAATGTGCAGAAGTAATTCAAGAAATTTCAAAAATTTTCCGATTTGGTATAGACAATCAGCATAAGTCTGGTGTAACACATCGGTCTGTTCTTGAAATGGAAGTTGGTGATTTGCAATGTATGATCGATCTTATGATAGAACATAAACTTATTGATCGGCGCAGCGTAGAAGTTGCAAAAGGAATTAAGATTCAAAAATTAAAGTTATGGAGTAAAATTTTAGATGAAGATTAAATTGCACGAAAATGGATGGACGGTAGTAGTTGAAGATTTTCAAATACAAAACGCTACCAAACAAGAAACAAATACTATTGCAAAATTATTGTCAGATTATACCGTAGTTGTTTTTAGAAAACAAAATTTAACTGTTCATGATGAAATTAAATTTTGTGAGATGATAGGAAATCTTGAAGATTTTAATAAAGTAAAAGATCTAATATCTATGATTGATGACTTTGTTATACCTGATTCAGAAATGAAAGTTATACGAGTTACCGGGGAATTAAACGAACACGGAAAGCCAGGATTATTTGGTCATGTAAGTGATTTAGATTGGCATGCTAATCAAACAGCGAATGAATGGAGACATCCGGTTGTTTGGTTATACGGCGTAAAAGGTACTGCCGGAAGCCGCACAAGTTGGATCAATAACATTGCGAGCTACAACGATCTCAGTGACGAATACAAAAGAAAAATTGAAAATATTAAATTGATTAATGGATATAAACAAGGAGCGTACAGCGAAACTCATTTTGGTCGACCAACTGATATTAATTACAATTACAAACCAAATTTAGTACACACAAATATAACCGGAAAGACTGGATTATTTTTTCCTTTTCTGCAAATTCATCAGATCGACGGCATGTCGGAATCTGAAAGTAAAGATTTTATTATAAATTTACGAGACCATGTACTACAAGAAAAATATATGTATCATCATGATTGGGAAGACGGAGACGTAGTATTGGCAGAACAATGGTTGGGGATACATAAAAGATGGAGATTTGAAAATATTAATCAACGAGTATTACACAGGATCACTTTAGATTTTAAAAACACCAATTTTGATGATATTGATTTTAATTTAATTCAAGACTTAAAGGAAACAAATGACTGAGCTATATAGAGGATTGTTGTTAGTAATTACAAATAAATTTTACGAGTTAATTTTGTCTTTTAGAACACATATTCAAATGTTCAAAAAAGAAACTACCGACCCGTTGAATTATTTTGATGTGGGTGTATTTGGTTTTTGGAATCTAATGTTAGAGATAACTGTAACACTGTTTGCTCTTGCATGTATGACAATTGGTGTTTCGTTGATCGCATCTTTAGCTATTGTTTTTTATCCGTTTCATGCAGTTCTTAGTTATGCTGCACTGGTACTAAAGAATACAAGAAATCCACAAAATGATCAATTGCTTGTAAAAGAAAACAACGAGGCAGTGGCAGAAAATCCAGTCATAATCAAAAAAGATGACAAAGAAAAAGAGCAACGTAGCTAAAGGTAAAGATAGCTACGATTCAGAAATAGGCGGCGAGTTAGTCGCCTTTTTCAATAAAAATATTACTCCTTATGCCACTGAGGTCGGTGGGCCTGCCTTTGATTTAATTCCCATAGAAAAACAAAAAGATATTATGGTTAATGTTGCTCGTATGCATGCCGAGCAAGAATATAATCGTATTATGGATTTGGTGCGGGTACTGCAGAAACAAGCAGATGATATTAAGCGTAGATTATATATTACTGATGCAGTACATGCCGCCAAGTATGATTTTCAAATTTATCATGGACAAAGTTACTGGCTTTGTTTTGATACTAAAATAAATGGAACTCGATTGTCACACATGGGACCTGACGATTGGACTACCGGTCCCCCAGCACATTATACTTACATCGCACAAGTAAAATGGCTAGGAGATTATACGTGGCAAGAAGTTACCACACAAACGTCTGACGGTAATAATCCACAATTTTAACAAGTTCTATTTCAAATATAGCTTCAGGCTTCCATCCTAGTGCCTTTAGTTTAGAATCATCTATGCTATATCTCACATCTTGCCCGGGTCTAGTAATACTTAGATCTAAATGATCATCGGGGTCAACTACAGTAGGGAAGAACATATCAATAATTTGCATGGCAATTATAATATTTTGTTCTTCATAATTGCCTGCAATATTATAAATTTCATTGGTAACACCCGACTCAATGATTTTAATAACAGCGTTAGCAGTGTCACTAACATGCAGCCAAGTTCTTCGTGGCATACCGGCATCATGCAACGGAATAGGTCTTCCTAATTGTAAACTCTTAATGCTCTTGGGAATAAACTTTTCTGTGTACTGACCAATGCCGTAGTTATTGGTTGGTCTAACAATAACATAAGGTACTCGAAATGTACGTGCCCATGCAATTATTAATTGATCTGCTGCTGCTTTTGTAGCCGAATATGGATTGCTAGGTTTTAGTAAATCTGTTTCAACATGGGCACCTTCTTCGATATCTCCATATACTTCATCTGTACTAAAATGTAGCAGTGTAGGCATCTTAAAGCGATGGCGCTCTTTAATCAAGTTAAGCAAATGATGCACACCGTTTACATTGCTACGCAAGAACACATCTGAACTAACAATACTGTTATCAACATGTGTTTCTGCTGCGGTATTAATGATGTAATCGCAGTCATATAACATATCTAAATCATTGATATCTGATTCAATAAACTTAAATTGATTCTTGTATTCTAATAGTTCTGGGAGAAATTGTACGTTAGCGGCATAGGTTTTTTTATCTACTCCGATAACATAATATCCTTGTGCCAAACACCGTTTGGTTACATGATATCCAATAAAACCTAAACAGCCTGTTACATAAACAACTTTTGTACTCATATTTTTCTTGTCAAGTTAAGATATTCTGGTTTATTACTATTGATAAATCTATCCCAAATATTTTCTAATTCAATGATACTGCCTGGTTTAAAACAACCAATATTGGGCAATGCTTTTAAAACTAATTCGTCGTCGTGTGCCCAGTGACTGATGCCGTCGTGACTATAATCATAGTCTCTACCTGATCCAATCAATTTAACAGCGATATTCTCTGGACTTACATAATTGCGTAATAGTTCAAATGGTCGATAAAGAAGGAAACTGCTCATTGAGTAACAAACAGGCTTCAGACCTTCGTTGGCCATACCTATTGCCATACCGGTCATTAAAAATTCGGCAGCACCTACATTATAAAATCGATCAGGGAACGCATTGCGAATTTGATCTAATATACCAAACCCAAGATCGGCAGTAATAACACGTATGCTTTCGTCATCTACCATTGACTGTAGTAAGAGTTGAGCGCATTCTTTTCTCATTTAATCAACTCCTCATAATCTTCAGGTTTAAGAACATAATAGTGTGTAAGTAAATCTTTGGCAAAAGACCATTTAGGTGCTTCGCTTAGTCTAATATTAATCTTAGGTAAAAATGATTTTAAACGAGCCACAAGAGACAATACATCAATGTTATCATATGCACCCATACCATTGATATTAGCATATACATGAATATTGCGCATATCTCTTTCGTGTATGTAACGTAATGCTTCCCAGATTGAACCTTCGGCGCATTCGCCATCGCTGATCATAACCCAAACGTTTTTATTAGGATTGGCCATGGCATGCCCGACAGCAATAGGTAAACCTGATCCTAAACTGCCAGTAGAGCAATATAAATGATTCTCTAAATCTCTACCTGGATGGATTCCGTGTTTATGTAACATAGCAACAGGATCTACACCGTAGTATTTTTCTAATACAACGTATAATGCTAGGCCAGCATGTCCGTTACTAAGAACGAACACTTCGTCGTCTTTACGTTTATTATATATTTCTTCAATAATTGGTAACGCACTCAGAGTCGAACTAAGATGGCTTAATCTTTCTTGATATGTAATATCAATTAGTCTGCGAGTTAGTGAATTCATTTCCAGGCAAATAGTTGATCGTGGATTACCGATTCTGTTTGGTAACCGTGGCGTTGAAATAGCTCTGCTAGTTGTTGTCTATTAGATTCTAAATTACCAGGCCATGGACTTTCGCTGACATCGGTTTGATGCACTTCAACAAACCAAAAGTCCACTTTATCTGCTATTGGCCCTATCGTAGCATCTGTTAGTGCTTGCATCTCTGATCCTTCGATATCACATTTGATAAAATCTACATGATCCAGGCCTTCTTTAAACAACAGTGTTTCTAATGTCATGCATTGTACTTGAGTCTCTGCACCATTTCGATTAAGCATACTATTAGTGGTGCTATTTTCGTTTATAAAAAACGAAATCATTTCATTGTGTGGACCGATAGCCAACTGCAATGGTGCAATGTTTACGTGATCTTTGACTATTTCTTGTAATACATTAAATGTTGTTGGAGTAGGCTCTACGGCAATAATTTTACTACAACTGTCTGCTGCGTATAAACTAAACAATCCACAGTTTGCTCCAAGATCTAATACAACCATATCCGATCTTTCTGCAAAAATAGGATCATACATTCTTTCTTCGTTGATTTGTTTTAAAATAACATCTGTGTAATTTTCTGGATTGCCAAACCAAGCAGTAACATCTGGATGTCGACTTTGATATGTATAATTATTTTGCTTACTAGTTTTAATCTGTCGTTCTATCATATTTTGCCTTTATTAAAAAGTCTCTAATACCTGTTTCTAAGTTGTATTCGCAATCAAAACCAAGTTTAAATGACTTGGCTATGTCGCATACCCATACATTGTTCTCAAATGCTTTTTTCATTTCTGCTACTTTGGCCACCGGTGCTATATGGTTACTAGTAATTTGAACCCATCGGTCATATAAATCAAAATTGCTTGTTTGAATGCCACTACCGAAGTTAATAATTTCTCCAGGTGGTAGATCCCATTCCTGTAGAACTAAATTGATACCACGCACAAAATCGTTGATGTAAATGAAATCATGATGACCCTGATATAATGTCATTGGTTCATTATACTTAAATGCACGATATAATCTTGGAAATAATCTATGTGGGCGTTCGCCTGGTCCATATACACTATACGGACGAACAATCCATATGGGCAAATGATGCAATCTAGCCCACCCTTGGCACATTAATGTAGCAGCACCTTTGGTGGCTTGATAGTAATCAATTGGCTTTAGTAATTCATCTTCAGCAGTAGAATAACCTGTAGGCCCGTATTCGCTACTGCTGCCAATTTGTACAAGCCGGCACGGTTGTTTACACTCGCGAACATACTCTAATATTGTTTGAACCATGCGAATATTAGGTTCAAACATATATTGATAGTCGTAAATTTCTGCGGCTGAATTAATTATTGCATCAGGCTCGAAATTATCCAATGCTTCTGTTAGTATTTCACCTCTGCGAAATGCATAAACTTCGTGTCCACGTTGAGTGTAATACTCTACTAAGTTTTGTCCAACAAAACCTGTGGCACCAGTGATAAAAATTTTCATCGGGTAATTAATGGTAAGTGGGTATTAGCTCGTTGTAATCGAGTTGGCTTATAAGTACCCGGCCAGTGTACAATCCAATCGCCAGGTTCCCATGCACCCGAATTACCTAGGATATCAAAACGAGCATCGCAGTAATCGTAAATTTCAGGCTCGTAACTGTTCATGTATTTCTGTGGAACAATTTTGACTATGTCTTGATATTCTTCGATGGTGTCGATAATTACTTGTTGTTCAGCCCATTCAACATCTTTGTATTCTGTTTCTCGGTCAACAATCATTTGCAAGTACGCACGACCCAGCTCACTGTTACGTACTAAAAAATTACCTGAATTAAGATTAAGTCTATCAACAGGTACAATAAAATGGTAATTGTCATCGATCTTATCTTCGATCGGAATAGTAAGATTAGTAATCATTGCATCACACTCACTAAACAATAACCATTCAATTTCTGGATGGGTATTGAGTACTTCTAATGCAAAATGAATTTTGTTAAATCCAGTAATTGTGCTATACTTCATTTCGGTTAGCACATGAAATTGGTATCCGTATCTATCGCAGTATTCTTGTTTGGATTGATCGGTTAGTGCAGCCAAGTCAGAATAATTGGCGTCATGTAAACTTGCAACGGCGTGCATAATTGTCCTTGAAATTCAATGTAAGGTATTTATTTTACTAAGTATTGACATGAAAATCTACGATTGTTTTACCTTCAATAATGAATTTGATCTATTAGAACTCAGACTGCGTGAACTTTATGATCACGTAGATTATTTTGTTATAGTAGAAGCAAACCGCACATTCCAAAATCAAGAAAAACCATTCGCTCTTAATTCAGCAAAGTACCGTTATAACGAGTGGCGAGATAAAATAATACAAGTTCAAGTACTCGATATGCCCACAGATACAGATACCTGGGGCAGAGAACGACATCAGCGTGATGCCATATTACAAGGCATCCCAAGTAATGCCGAACCAGACGATATTATTATGATCGGTGATGTTGACGAAATACCCAGAGTAGAAACTATAGAACGGCTTAGGGCAAGCACCCAAAGTATTTGGGGATTTAGAATGCCCTTGTTCAACTTCAAGTTTAATTATATGATGCATACACAAGACTATTACACAGTTTGGTCTGGTGCTATACGACGCGGCATGTTAAATAGCCCCGAAGATTTCCGCCGTATGCGACATATATTAAATCAATGCCCGTTAAACTTTGCCGACGACAATGTTCAAATTATCGAACACGCTGGTTGGCACTTTACATATTTAGGCAACGAGGACTTTGCCCGAAGCAAGATACAAAGTTTTGCCCACGACGAAACTAATCGCCCGGATATATTAGAACAATTGGATATCGAGGATAGTATTCGCCGCGGCGTTGGTATTATACGCACAAACGAAGATTACAGATTTATTCCGGTTGCTATCGACGATTATTTTCCTCGTACAGTTGTAAACAACATAGAAGAATTTAAAGACAAAATTATTTCGGATATTCCTACCACAAGTGCTCGACAATACCTTCCGCCCATGCTATAATAGTAACCTATCTATGGAGGTTCTATGTTTGAATCAATTGAAATTCGAAAAGTAGCAAACGGATTTGTGGTTACCGTTCATCTTGAAGATGAAACAATGGAATATGTATTTGATACTGCTCGCAAAGCAATGAGTCACATTAAGCAATTTGTTGCGCCAAAAGCAGGCGAATAAATACAGATATTCAACAATTATTGAGGTTTCATGTCAAAAACAGTTCTAATTACCGGTGGAGCGGGCTTCATCGCACATCATGTCATTGATAAAATTTTAAGAGATACAGATTGGAATATTGTTAGCCTTGACAGGTTAGATATTTCTGGCAATCTAAATCGTTTACACGATATGCTACAGGATCATGATCCAAAGGTAGTCTCCAGTCGCATGCGGATCATCTTTCATGATCTTAAGGCAGAAATTAACAGCCAAATTGTACACGACATTGGCCCAGTGGATATCATTCTGCACTTAGCGGCTGGCAGTCATGTGGATCGTAGTATCCAATATCCTATGGAGTTTGTGCAAGACAATGTAGTCGGCACAGTTAACATGTTAGACTATGCAAGGAAGAACTTACCAAATCTGGAACGCTTTGTATACTTTTCCACTGACGAGATCTTTGGGATTGCACCGCCAGGTATATCGTATAAAGAGTATGATCGATATAACTCAACCAATCCCTATTCAGCGTCTAAAGCGGCTGCGGAAGAGTTCTGTGTGGCATATGAAAACACTTATAAGATGCCTATTATCGTTACACATACAATGAATGTGTTTGGTGAACGTCAACATCCGGAAAAGTTTATTCCGGCAACTATTCAAAAGGTGCGAGATGGAGACACAGTTATCATTCATAGTGATCCGACCAGAACCGTGGCGGGGAGTAGGATGTACATTCATGCTCGAGATGTTGCTGAAGGTCTTATGTTCATACTCGGACTCAAAAATTATACTCATCAAGGGGATTATGGCAATGCCCACTGCCCAAAATTTAATCTTGTTGGTACTGAGGAGATTGACAACCTTACCTTAGCACAGATGATTGCCGGCGCAGTTGGCCAAGAACTAAAATACGAAATGACGGACTTTCACACCAGTCGCCCGGGCCACGATATGCGCTATGCATTAGATGGTGGCTTGTTAGCTAGCCTAGGATGGACACCTAAGATTAAACTTAGCGAACGCATTAACGAAATGGTTGAGTGGACATTACAGAATGAAAGGTGGTTACGTAAATGATTAAACATGGTTTTGTAGTCACATCGGCAGTTAACAGCAAGTTTGGTGTATATTCACCTGCTGCACGTATGCAACAAACACTAACAACATTACAAAATGTTAGAGCACGAGTTCCTGATTGTAAAATTGTTGTTATGGAGTGCGCTGGAACACCACTAACAGAAGCACAAAGTGAACTAATTGAAGCAAACTGTGATTTACTATTAGACTTTAGTTGCGACCCGGATGTACAAGCAATTTACCAAAGTGAAAACTGGGACGTAGTAAAAAACTCAACAGAAATTATGTGTTTTGGTCGTGCGCTACGTATGTGCCAAGACGACGGCGACTTTGCTGGGCTAGATCGTATTCACAAAATGTCAGGTCGTTATATATTAAATGATGAATTTGATTTAGGTGTATACGAAGAACATCCAGATCGTATTATTATTGGGCCAAAACATAAAAGCCAATTTCCTTATGAAGTAACCGGTATTGAATTACAATATATGGCTCGGCTTTGGTCTTGGCCAGCTGATCAAACAGAACGTGTAATTCGAGTATACGAAGATAGTTTAAATTACATCGGTCAGCGTGTAAGTCAAGGTGGGTACGCTGATATCGAACATGTACTGTATAAATTCTTACCCACAGAACTAGTAACAGAATTACCCGTACTTGGTGTAGAAGGATCAATTGCACCAAACGGCGTTGCTATTAAAAACTAATATGAAAAACTGTACAGAACTCGACGAATGTATTGCTTGTGGTAGTAAGAACTTAACCCTTACATTAGATTTGGGTGAGCAACCTTTAGCAAATAATTACCTCGGCGATGAAAATCAAGAAGAAGAGTTTTATCCTCTTGCCGTTAATCGCTGTGAAGAATGCAATCATTTACAGTTAACACACATAGTCGATCCTGAAATAATTTATAAAGATTATTCTTACGTCAGTGGCACTAGTCAAACATATCTCGATTACATGGATTGGTTTGCACGTTGGTGCAGAGAATATTCAGATTGTTATTTTGGGCATGTGTTAGATATTGGTTGCAATGACGGTAGTCAATTGGATGCATTTACACAAATTGGGTTCGCTACACATGGTGTAGACCCTGCTGAAAATTTATATAAAACAAGTTCTCGAAAAGGTCACAAGGTGGTTTGTGGATTTTGGGATAAACATTCGATAAAACAATTAAAGCAAAATAAGTTTGACATTGTAGTTTCGCAAAATGCATTTGCACACATTCCTGATCCGGTAAAATATTTACAGTTGCTCGAACCACTGATGAAAGATGAAGGATTGTTCTTCATACAAACAAGTCAAGCAGACATGGTCCTTAACGGCGAGTTTGATACTATCTATCATGAGCACATTAGTTATTATTGTGTTGAGTCAATGAGGGCACTGGCTAAACGTGCTGGGTGGAATCTGCTTGATGCTATTAAGACTCCTATTCACGGAACTAGTTATGTGTTTGTGTTAAGTCCTTCATACAAGCGTCCCAAGCATATTAAGAATTTAATTGCAATGGAATCTCGACTACAAGATCCTGAGACCTATGAAAATTGGGCCGACAGAGTGCTTGATATCAAAGAGGCATTCGTTAATACTTGTAATGCATATACTAATAACGGATACAAACTTGTTGGTTACGGTGCTGCTGCTAAAGGTATGACGTTACTTAATTATACAAATGTACCACTGGAATGTATCATCGATGATAATCCTTTAAAACAAAAAAAGTATAGTCCTGGGATGAATATTCCTATTGTAAGTTCTGATTGTCTTGAAACTTTTAAAGATACAGACAAAATAGTATTCATTCCGTTAGCGTGGAATTTTTACAAAGAAATTAGATCAAAGATACTTGAGAAACGTGCGAACCCAGATGATCGTTTTATGAGATATTTCCCAGAGGTAACAATTGAATATTGAA